>Ga0070754_10002006_pt1 | contig 15410 bp, 18 predicted proteins | sample VirMetDEL_Sep_01_FD_75181 | JGI IMG/M metagenome (GOLD analysis project Ga0070754, IMG submission 75181) | Aqueous microbial communities from the Delaware River and Bay under freshwater to marine salinity gradient to study organic matter... | ecosystem: Environmental > Aquatic > Marine >... | reverse complement strand
GAATGGGTTCCCAGGAGGACAACAACGAGGGTCTGGGAACGGGTTCCCAGGAGGACAACAACGAGGGTCTGGGAATGGGTTCCCAGGAGGACAACAACGAGGGTCTGGGAACGGGTTCTCAGGAGGACAACAACGAGGGTCTGGGAATGGGTTCCCAGGAAAAATAAAATACTTGATAACTACTTAAAAAATAAATTGACTTTATAGTGTATAAGATGGCTAAGACGTTACAGCAGTCCTCCGTCGATACCATGCATAAATTATCCAATACCTGGACAATTTATGCACATTTACCACATGATACCGATTGGAGTTTAGAAAGTTACAAGACGCTATTCTCAACTGATAAGATTGAAGAGTTTATTACACTAACTGAATCTCTTCCAGACCAGTTGATTAGTAATTGTATGTTGTTTATTATGAAAGATAACATCAAACCTATTTGGGAAGATATTCATAATAAAAATGGAGGATGCTTTTCATATAAAATTAGCAATAAATTGGTTCCTACGATTTGGCGAAAGTTTTCATATAAATTAGTCGGAAATACAATGCTTAAAAATAAAAATATAAAAAATAATGTGAATGGTATTACTATTTCACCCAAAAAGAATTTTTGTATAATAAAAATTTGGTTTGCTGATTGTTCAAATAAAGACCCTGAAACCATCGATTACTTTAAAGGTGTTGATGCCCATGGATGTCTCTTTAAACGACACTTTAATAAGTAATTCAAAGCCATGATTCAAAATAGTAACTTATAACCCAAATAATCCAAAATGGAGCAATTGTAAGATCCAGGGACGCAAATAAAGCAATCACAAATGCTATAAATGCCTTTTTAGTAGCAATTATTTCTTTTGAACCTTTTGGTGAAAAAACAGATTCCATAGTGTAAATAAAATTAATATTACAAAATGTCCAAACCATTTTGTATTTTCGAATAAACTCTTCATTTTTGTAATTTTATCTTTTTCATTTTAGTCTAAAAAATAGTAGTGAATATCTAATTCGAAGGAGGAAGTGGTGCTAAACACAACTTAATTTCACCTAATGAGGCAACATGATATTTTACCACCAAAGGCAAGTCATTTTCTAAATACATCTCAATTTGACTACACAAATTTGTACATTTAATAAAATAACCTAGATTTTTGAGTGAAAATTCACCTTGAATGATTTTCATTGCGTCGGGTTTCATTTGGAATTCCATAGAACCATCCGACTCCGTTCGTCGAATCTCAGCCAACGCAAAGGAACCCATACACTTAAATATCAATTCACTTGCCACTGACTTAATTTCCAGTTTATCCGAAAGCGGTGCTAAATCACGGATAATTTTTTGAAAATCAGTTGAAGGCATATTAATAATAGTGGAAAACTTAACATCTGGAATCTCCAATTCATCTGTGTCAGGTTCAATAAGACGAAGTTTCTGTGTTTTGCATTGTTTAATATCACCATTTTCAAATTTTAGTCCTAAATACGAAATAACACCATCATTGTAGTCGTCCTTTTCTACATACATCGAAAGTGTATCATTATTGTCAATGGTGTTCATTAGTTTGAAAAGATGAAACATATTTACTCCTATGACTATTTTATCATGCTTACAATCGTAGAGTTCAAAATTTTCGGCGCGCAAAAAGAGATGAGCAAGAATAGTATGTGATTTATCCATATTGATAATACGGATACCATCCTTTTTAAAAATAATATTAGTCTCTAATAGAATGTCCTTTAATGCTGTCATTAGAGTTCGCATAGGTGCTATTTGAACAGTTTTCACAGTTAATACATTATTTTCGACAAAAGTATCTGTCATATTTACAATACTTACGCGTTAAAACCTTTAAATTAATTCTTATTAATAATGATATTAATTCTTCGGTCTTCACCTTGTGTTCCGGATGTTACCGACTGTCGTTTTTGGTTAAACCCAAATTCTGTGTTATCGTTATCAGGTGAATAAGCAGGTGGTTCAGGGTCCGAGAGTTTTGGATAACACCTCGTTTCATTGATATAGTCGTCTGTATCAGATTGAGTGTGTTCTAATCCGTAATTTGATTGTGAACTACGCAACTGTTTAGGTTGTGGTGCGCTAGGCATAGCATGTTGTGGTGCGCTAGGCATAGCATGTTGCGCTGACTGCGAAGAGGCGGTTCTCTCTACAAAAGAAAGTGGTCTAGGTTCATTTACATTACGAATATCTAAATATTGATTAATTCCTCTTTGTTCAAAACTCTCAATTTTTTCTTCGAGAGAGAGAAGTTCAGGACTCTCAAGAGTTCGTCCATTCAACTGATAGTATTTAGCAACATCATCCACAAAATCTTTATTTAATGAATATGCTAAATCAATTGCCATATAGGGTTCAAAAATTCTATTCTCTTTGTTCATTACTTTAGGAATAAATTCTACATCGGGATCGATAACGAGTTTATATCCATGCTGAAGAAGATACAGAATGGCAATGGTCTGAATCTTATTATTGGTTTGTAAATTACGATTTTGATAAATCATAAATAAATCATAATTAGATGGTTTTCGTGGAGGGTCAGGAGGTCCCTCTATTTTAAATATTGCATTTTTTTTCTCCAACTGCTTCTTCATTTTCATATAGAGTTCCATATTCCTTGAGTAAATAATTTCATTATCTTTGTCACACTGTTGGCACATTTTTTTGGTAGCCTTTTCGAAATCCTGAATATAACAATACTCTATTGGAGTTTTTTTAAACATCCTATTTTTAAACGAACGCTTCTCTTTTCTCTTATATTCCATATTACATTAAAAATATAAAAAAAAGATATCACCGTTGTTCCTACATTTTTGGGTATATTTTACGTAAAAAATGATATAATTATAAAGATTATTAATCTCTTAATCAGAACTAGAACCTATATCATTTTTTCATGAATTTAATGCTTTCGGGTTTTTTGCGTTTTTTTTGTTTTCTTTGTTTTCTTATCATTATTTTTACCACCCTTTTTAACAGTTTTAGGACCAAAAACACCACTGCCCTTTGGTTGTAAATGCGAACCAAGGTGCTTTTGCGACTTTCCGAGACGACTCTTAACTTTCGAGACAATGCGTCCTTCCTCATTTTGTTTGAGGTCGTCATGTTTTAATCCACCCGAAGTTTTGTAGGCAGTGCGGTGCCACACCTGGGCGCGGGAACCAACGAGAAGTGGGTACTGGTGACCACCAATGTGATACATACCGTCATCGTGCTTTGTGTGTCTACGAACCATTCTTATATAGTTTACTAAGAAAAAAAATTTTGCCTATTTAAAATTAGATAGTTTTTTTCCTCCAGTTCCGACGTAACGACCAAATTGATTGATGGAATACTTCCTAAATTGAGGGGTTCCTCCACCATTTTGGACTTTAATCTGTTGAATGCCTGTATTTTGATCTATTGCCGGAATACTTGTATCATTAGGAATAACAACATTACTCACTAAACATTTATATCGACAATAATTCGCATTTCGTAGTCGTGTTTCGTATCCCATCAGGTTATTGTATAATGGATATATATTTTACTAAAAAACAAAAATTGAAACGATTTAAATAAAAAATGAGGATGTATATTCATTATTCTCTTCGTGAAAGATGACTCCTAAACCAACTTCCTCTGCTACTCATATCAGTGATGAAAATGATGCTTTGGCAAAGAAATACCAGAAAAAAACCGACAAGGAACATATTTTAGATAATCCGGATACCTATACAGGTTCGATGGAACAAATTGCGAATGAACTTCATATTCTTAAAGAAGATGAAGGGGTCCACCGCGTTGTTCCTAAAGAAATCAATTACATCCCGGGTCTCTATAAATTGTTCGATGAAGCCATTGTGAATTGCCATGATCACGCAATCAGAACATCGTCTCAAGAAAAAACGGAACATCATTTTCCAGTTACCACTATTGAAGTGACTATTAAAGAAGATGGAACTATGATTTTCTACAATGATGGAAATGGTATCGATGTTACAGAGCATCCCGAACATAAAATCTGGATTCCGGAGATGATTTTCGCACATCTTCGCACTGGAACAAATTACGACAAGAGCGAAAAGAAGATTGTTGGGGGGAAGAACGGATTTGGAGCAAAACTCATCTTTATATGGTCGGAATATGGTCAACTGGAAACGGTGGATTTTACCCGTGGCAAAAAATTCGTCCAGACATATAATAACAACCTCAATACCATAAACAAACCCAAAATCACGACCACTACGAAGAAACCGTATACCAAAATAACATTCAAACCAGATTACAAACGTCTTGGTATTGATGGATTGACTGATGATATGGTGGCACTCTTTAAGAAGCGTGTTTATGATATTGCGGCAGTTACGGATAAAAGCATAAAGGTGAAACTTAATGGAAAACTTGTTCCGGTTCGGGCATTTCCCAATTACATTGATATGTATATCGGAACGAAAAGTAACGCAAAACGCATTCATGAAGCGTCTCATCCGCGTTGGGAATACGCAGTGAGTTTAACACCAAGTGACGAATTTCAACATGTTTCGTTTGTAAATGGTATTCACACAAGTAAAGGTGGGAAACATGTGGAGTATATTCTCAATCAAATCGTTCGCAAGATGGTGGCATATATTGAGAAGAAAAAGAAAGTCATAGTGAAGTCGACTACCATCAAGGAGCAGATTATCTTGTTTCTTCGATGCGATATTGAAAACCCATCTTTCGATTCACAGACCAAGGATTTTATGAGCACGCCTGTGGCAAAGTTTGGGTCGTCGTGTGTGGTCAGCGATGATTTTATTGAAAAAATTGCGAAACTTGGTATTATGAATACTGCATGTGAATTGACATCCATCAAAGATACCAAAACAGCGAAGAAAAGTGATGGATCGAAGACGAAATCAGTGCGTGGAATTCCTAAACTGGTGGATGCAAATTATGCTGGAACTGCTAAATCGCACTTGTGTACACTTATTTTGTGCGAAGGAGATTCGGCAAAGGCCGGTATCATTTCGGGATTGTCAAAAGAGGACCGCAACATTTACGGTGTTTATCCGATGAAGGGGAAACTCTTTAATGTGAGGGGCGAAACTGCCAAACGGGTTTCCGAGAATAAAGAGATTGTTGAAATTAAGCAGATTTTGGGATTGGAAACAAACAAGGTATATCCCTCTCTTGAGAACGTGAAAAAGAGTCTGCGATACAGCAAAATCCTCTTTATGACCGACCAGGATTTGGATGGTTCGCATATCAAGGGACTCGGTATCAATATGTTTGAATCCCAGTGGCATTCTCTCTTGAAACTGAATTTGGTTGGATTTATGAATACTCCAATCATTAAAGCACGCAAGGGTTCTCAAGAAAAACTCTTCTATAATGATGCTGAATACAATTCCTGGAAAGCAGATGAACCCAAGGGATGGACGATAAAATACTACAAGGGATTGGGGACGAGCACTGGGAAGGAATTTAAAGAATACTTTCAGCACAAGAAATTTGTAATGTTTTCATACGATGAAACCGCAAAGGATGTCATTGATATGGTTTTCAATAAAAAGCGTGCGGATGACCGTAAAACATGGCTCGGGCAATACGACCGTGACGATTGTTTGGATACCAATCAGTGCGAAGTATCCTATGGTGAGTTTATTAATAAAGAGATGAAGCACTTCTCTAAATACGATTGTGACCGTTCTATACCGAATCTGATGGATGGACAGAAAATCAGTCAACGCAAGATTCTGTTTGCGGCATTCAAGAAAAACATCGCTAAGGAAATCAAGGTGGCACAATTCAGTGGATATGTTTCAGAACATTCTGGATATCACCACGGTGAAGCAAGTCTGAATGGTGCTATTGTGGGGATGGCACAGGATTTTGTGGGGTCGAATAATATCAATCTCCTCATGCCGAATGGACAATTTGGAACGCGTTTAGCTGGTGGAAAAGACAGTGCTAGTGAAAGATATATCTTCACACAACTGAATCCTCTTACGAAGACGGTTTTCAATCAGATTGATAATAATATTTTGACCTACTTGGATGATGACGGTATGCCGATTGAACCCATTTACTATGCACCGATTATTCCGATGGTTTTGGTGAATGGAACAAAGGGTATTGGCACTGGCTTTAGCACTGATATTATGTGTTATAATCCCTGTGATATTATTACTTACTTGAAAAGTCTTCTTGCAGGTGAGTCTTCTCCACAGATGACACTAGAACCTTACTATCGTGGATTTGGTGGAAAGATTATCAAAGTTGCTACCCATAAATACCTTATTAAGGGTGTTTATGAAGTGGTCGATAAAAATACTATTACCATCAAGGAGTTGCCGGTTGGCACCTGGACGGACGATTACAAGGCCTTTCTGGAGAAAGAGATTGAGTCGTCAAAAAAGATGGTGAAAGAATACGTGGATATGAGCACGGATAAAAAGGTTTCCTTCACCATAAAGTTTCATCAGGGTGTTCTCGAAAAGTTGGAATCCACCAAAGTTGACGACCACATAAATGGTGTCGAAAAACATATGAAATTGGTGTCATCGCATTCTATAAATAACATGTATTTATTCGATGCGGACGACAAACTCAGAAAGTATGAGTGTGTCGAGGATATCGTGAAAGATTATTACAAGACGCGGGTGAAAATGTATCGTGAACGCATTGATTATATTGTGGATGTTCTTGAGAAGGAATTGCGACTTCTCAGCAACAAAGCAAAATATATTACTGAAACCTTAGAAGGAACGATTGATTTGCGACGTAAAAAGAAACAAGAGATTATTGATTTGTTGGTATCGAAAAAATATGATATGCTTGATGATGATGTCGAATTCAAGTATTTGGTGAAAATGCCTATGGATAGTGTATCGGAAGAAAATGTGGAGAAAATAATGAAACAAAAGGGTGAAAAGGAAAGCGAGTTAAAAACCTATCAACATATGAAACCTACTGAATTATGGTTGAGTGAACTGAAATCGTTAGAATCAATGATGTAATTCAAAAGAACAAACTACTGTGCCAAAGGTATTTGAATTTCATTCAATCCTAAATAATAACGTAATTGTTCTACATTAGTTAATTCTGGACCATATCCCAAAACCCCCCATGTTGTTGATATATTAGAAGGAGTGATTTTAGCAATACAATCTGGGTCCAAGGATGCGTATTTTCCAATAGCACAAAGAGGAGGGTTCTGTTGTGGGTCTATTAAATAAAGAGTATTTTCGTTCATGACATCCTTACCCTTTCCTATAATATAAATGTGACCACCTATATTTTCTGTCGGTTCATTGAGTATATACATACAAAATGCTATCTGACCTGGACTCAGTGTTTTGAATAAATATTTTAACATATTATCTCTCTCTAGTGGTATAAACCTACATATATTTTTGGTAATATAGGTAAACATTTGTTCAATTTGATGTATTTGTATACCTGTTTGTTGACCTATTGGAGATAGCCTCATCAAATTAGCACATATCGGGTCAATAATTTTACCTAATTGCATACCACTTATCACACAATCCATCGGTGATGGAATACGGTCTGATTGAAAATATGCGTATTCTTCGTCTGTTAATTCACCAGTTATTAAGTAGTATTTTTGGGCATCTAATAATTTTTCGTTCCCAATAAACCAAGAATTTAATTTTTCATCGGTCGTTACGATATCATCTTCAATATGTAATCCACGAATATACCAAGAATTTAAATCTACATCACCAATAATAGGACCTCCTGTTGGTATTAAAACCCAATTATCACTGTAATATGGTTTTCGTAATCCTAATATTTTCTGTGGATATAATATACTATTTAAATAATATTTTATATTTCCCCCTCTTTGATGGATAGTTCTCTTCGTGGAAGTTCTCTTCGTGGAAGTTCTCTTCGTGGAAGTTCTCTTCGTGAAAGTTTTCTTCGTGAAAGTTTTCTTCTTAACAGTTTTCCTCTTGACAGTTTTCCTCTTGATATTTTTTTTACTCTTTTTTTCTTTATTCTTCATTATATATATAAATATAAATTTTTATAATCTAAATTTTTGTTTTTCTAAGAACTATAATAACTATCTAAAAATTGAAATGCTTTTTCTAAAATAATGAAGGAGCATATCAAACCAACCAAGCAAACCAAGCAAACCAAATAAGGTATCAAAATGTCAGGTATTCGGGTAAAGATTGACCATTTCCCTGAACATAAGAAAAAGACTAGAAAGTTAACGGAAAAATATCTGGAGGAGCAACTCCAGATTGGTGCTATCAATGAGGTTTGTGTTCAGTCGCAGAAAAAGGACAAAAGACGGTTAATTTTCACAATTTCAAAATGGAACGAGAAAAGTAAACATGCACGGACAGCAAAATATGCTTTAATGAACGGCAACAAAATTCGCGTTGTTCTTAATGGCGTATCATGCTATATTGAACCAACTATTCAAAGAAAAACAACAAATACAACAAATACAAAAAGGCAGACAAAAAAAAGTGTGGAACGCGAAATTCGGATATTACGCGAAAAAAAGCGATGTCAGGTATTCTATGGTGATTCAGTGTATATGGACTATGAAGACTCAGAAAACGAATTATTGTCGTGTAAAGAGTTAGAATATAGGGAAATGATGGAGGATTTATGGTGTGATTGTTTCCTTTGTCATAGTAACAACTATAATGAAACTCTTTGTTTTGATCCATATTTTACAACAGTTGATGATGATTACTGGTTAACTCATTAATAATTATTGAACCGATAGAATTTATACTTTATACTTTATACTTTATACTTTATACTTTATTCTTTTCTCTCTCTTGATTATTTTATAAACATTTATATACAATGGAATCTGAAAATAAAGCAGCACTTTCATTTGCTATTATTGGAAATTCTCTTAATTTGGGTTATAATATTCCCTTTGTTTATTTGGTCTGGAAAAATCGAAGTACCAAAGACATATCACTAAACTTTTTGATACTTCGATTCTGGGGCAGTGTTTCGTGGTTAGTCTATGCTATACTTGTGCATGACATTTGGGTAGGTATATCATATACTGTTACATTAATAGCATCCTGTATGATATTATATATTAAAATGATTGAATACAAAAAACGAAAAAAATCACAAGAAATGTTACCTAAATCAGAAGAAGAGAATATTGATGCTATAAAAAGCATAACGCATGTTTAAGAACTATAGGGTAATAATGGTTGTTTTTCATTTGGTTGATAAGAAAGAGATATTGAGTTACCTTTTTTGTAATAAGAGCACGAGAGAAGCAATCGCATTATATAGTATGCCGGCATAAGCATCCAAAATATATTTACATACATAAAGGGTCTTTTTTCCAGCATAGAACCAGTGGGGAAATCATTGGTATTGTAGTTAATATTTGAGGGGTCGCGTGTCTGATGAAAATAATCGACCATATAGAGAAGACTATTCATAAACTGCGAACCCATAGCAATACTAATTGTTATTAAATAGTGATTATGATATTCACATAAGAGAGAAAAAACTGCTAAAATACAAAAGAATCCACACATAACACCGTGTGAACTTTCGATGACACGACTTAGATCATCATGAGGAAGCATGTATTCACGGTCAGCATACGCACCATACTCGGCATAAAAAATTTGGGAAAACTTCCAAGGAGCAAGATAGGTTATATCGTAGTTCGATGTCCAAACATGTTCGTGTTTCAGTAAGAGGTCATGTGCCATTATTCCAGTTCCCGTGTAATTAACGACAAAACAAGCTTCCCATAATCCAGTAATACACGTGAATATCATCCATTGATATTCGAGTAATGTGAGATGTTTGAAGGAGGACACTTTACTGTGAATATATGTATTAGGAAGGAAAATTAACGATACAGCAATAACTCCTAATTTTGTTCCTGAAAATTGAGTATTTTTAATAATTTCCATCATGTATAATTTATATTTATAAATTAAATTATATAACTTATAAATCAAAAACGTATATTATTTTATATTTTATATTTTATATTTTTTTATTGACACGCTTTACTTACGTTTTCGCATAGTTTTTATTTGTGAATTTTTCGACGAAGAAACTTTTTTCGTTTTGTTATGCATTTTTCGACAAAAGGTACGTTTTGTTCCCTTTGCTACTTTGCAACCTCTAACCTTTCGGCAACGATTAGGTTCCTTAACACTTTTTCCTTTACAGAGACTGGTTCCTTTTTTGGTCATTCTTTATAAACTATACTTAGAAAAAAAATAGTTTAAAATCTAAAACGCCTAAATAATATAATTAAAGAGTCTAAAACCACCGTTTCCATTCGAGAGTTTTATCTTCGGTGGAAGAGAGAACAGGTCTCTCTATAGGAACCACCAAGGTACTCGCATCGTATAAATATTGTTGGTAACCTTGGGCTTCTCCATACACTTGCTTAATACAGTAATCTAGAACAATTTGATTGAGTGCCTTTATTTGGTCTGGAATATTATCTGGCATATTGGCAGAATACTGAAGAAAAACACTTCGCATAATAACCTTAAGCACATCATTTGATTGATTCCCTACTAAATATTGTCCCTTTGACTTATCATAAACACCTTTACGGATTCCATTCTGAAGAGCAGAAATATTTTGACGAGAGAAATAAGCAAGAGAAAGAGGAGAATCCATCCAGTTCCCTTGAAGAGCATCTCTATAGGCACTGGGTTGGTGGGCGGGTATTTTATCATAGAGTGCAAATTGTGCTTTAGTATCTGGTTGCAGTATCTTTACACGACCGTTCTGCATTTGGTTCTGCATTTGGTTCTGCATTTGGTTCTGCATTTGGTTCATTATATTATTCTTTAGAAAAAAAAATACTATCTATACTATATAGAATAAAGGATGTCATTTCAGAATATAATTTTAATTATTGCTATAGTACTACTCATTCTTGTATTAATAATGTTTGGTATTGCTATACGAAATAATACACAAAACGAAAAATATCCTCCTGTTCAAAGTGAATGTCCTGATTATTGGACTGTAAAAAAGGGACAAGATGGTATGTCTATATGTGTAAATGAGAAGCATTTAGGAGATGCTAATTGCCAAAAAGAAATGAGTTTCGATAAAGGTTCTTTTATCGGACCTCAAGGACTTTGTAACAAACAAAAATGGGCAAAGTCTTGTAAAATTACATGGGATGGTATCACTAATTCTACTGGGTTATGTAAATAAGTTAAAAACATTTTGGAGATAATATAGATGAATAGATGAAAGAAATCAATTATATTGATTTATTTAATCGTCACGAAGAAAAAAAAAAGGTGCTTGATTTTTTAACACACTTTTCTACAGATGATTTAAATACGACAAAAGGACTCTATATACTTGGTCCTCCTGGATGCGGTAAAACATCGTTTATTAAAGATATAATTCCTCCTGAAGAATACGATATTATTACATATGACGCAGGAGATGTAAGAACAAAGACTGTTATACCTGATATGTTAGGAAATAACAATGCGAATGTTAATATTATGGATTTATTTTTAAAAAAGAGAAAAAAAATCGTTATTTTATTGGATGAAATGGATTATATGAATTCTGGAGATAAGGGTGGTGTTAAAGAACTCGTAAAATATGTACGTCAAAAGAAAACAAAAAAACAATATTCTGAACCTTATTCAAAAAGACCAGTTATATTTATTGGAACTAATGATAATGATAAAAAATTTAAAGAACTTATTAGTGCATGTGAATTAGTTCAATTATCAAAACCTACCGACTCACAAATTCTTTCGTATATTACTTACATGATGCCAACGATTAATATACATAAATATGGTTCCAAATTTCTTGATTATGTTAATGGTAATTTGAAAAAACTCGATTTTTTTATAGATATCTATAAAGAGAAAGAACTTGGTAATATTGATAATATTGGTAATATTGATGATGTTTTTGAAACACTGAATGATAAGTATTCACATAATAATTACTCTAAGACTATTATCAGTAAATTATATAAATCATATGTTCCTATTAAGGATTATGATTCTATTATTAAGGAAACCGACCGAACGACACTTGGATTACTATGGCATGAAAACTTAATTCCTATTATAAATACAAAAAATGATGCTTCGCTCTACAAAGTTATTTTAGATAATTTATGTTTTTCTGATAATATTGACCGTATTATTTTTCAGAATCAAATATGGCAATTGAGTGAAATAAACTCGTTTATTAAAACTTTTTACAATAATTATAATCTTCACACTAAACTAAAAGAAATAAATATACCTGAAGAAATTGAATTTACAAAAGTTCTAACTAAATATTCAACTGAATACAATAATTTTTGTTTTTTTCAACACTTAGAACAAAAGATATTCATGGATAAAGAAGCAATTCTTCATTTATTTTATACAAAAACGGATGAAGAATTAATGGATAAGTATTATTTTACCACATTAGATATAGATCGTATGCGTCGGTTTATAAAAAATGGAAACTTTTTTATTAAGTAAATTTATTTTCTTTTATTTCCTTTCATGGATTTTCCATGTTTTTTCATGGATTTTCCATGTTTTCCATGTTTTTTAGTATTTTTTCTGTGCTTTTTCGTGGATTTTCCACCCACACGCATACTCGTTGACATGGTGGATGGCATGGTGGATGGCATGGTGGATGGCATGGTGGATGGCATAGTGGATGTAGAGTTTTGTTTAGTATTTAAATTTTTAACTTTATCTAAAACAAAGGTTGATACTTTATTAAAATGTCCGGTTATTGTATCCATTAACGAGGGTGAATTACTCTTTGCTATAGTTGTCATTATTCTATACTATTACTATAGAAAAATAATATATGAAATTATTAAAGTTCACCATTAATATCTTCTTTCGCCTCTAATTCCTTTTTTCCATCCTTGACTATAACTTTGTATTTCATATAACCGAGTTGATTATTTGGAATATACTCGATGCTATCACCTACATCATACAGTTCCATATCATATAAACGCTCATACTGGTCTTCGTATAAAATATGATAAGTCATAACTTAATATATTTTCTATATTATTAATTTTTTTCAATTTTTTAGTATATTACATGTAAAAAGATTCTAAACTCCACCCCTCAAACGAAGCACAAGATGAAGTGTAGATTCCTTTTGAATATTATAGTCGGATAATGTCCGTCCGTCTTCCAGTTGTTTTCCAGCAAAAATGAGTCGTTGTTGGTCTGGTGGAATACCTTCTTTGTCTTGGATTTTTGCTTTAACATTTTCAATAGAATCTGATGTCTCTACATCCAATGTAATCGTTTTTCCAGTAAGTGTCTTCACAAAAATTTGCATTCGTTTTCTCTCTATAATACAATTATATATCTTATGTTTAATATTGTTTATCAAGAAAGAGTTGCTAGTTTCTCTTTGATTTCTTCTAATTTTTCATGAATAGTTAATTTTTGTGACTTTGAACCAGCAATTTGTTTTTTTGTCATATTAGGATGTTTTTCGATTCTAAAAAATTCGCGAAATAATTGTTTCTCTTTATTATAACATTCTTTACAGTAATACACATACTTAGGCAACATATCTTGACTTATTCCTTCAGGTAATCTTTTTGCATTTTTTTTTCTTGCTCTTTTAGTTCCTTCTTTGATGCCATTGCTATTTTCTTCCTGCTCTTTTCGTGTAGCAATCCGTAAATTAGAATATGTGTTATTGAGAGGGTTTTGATCTATATGATCCACGCTTACATTCATAGTTCCTTTTCCGTTACCATAGCACCCTGTTATAATTTGATGAATAAAAAGACATGTTTTTTTATAATGGCTACATATGTAACCTTGTGCGTTCTTAAAAAATGTTAGTTTTTTAGAATCGTTATTATTTTTTTCAAAATCTAGAATTTTTTTATAGGACACAGGACATAGTTTAATCAAGACATTATTTTCACAATACATAAGAATAGTATTATCTTTTAAATACCATAAAGGATTTTTCATCACATAAGCTGATTTTCCATTCCTTAAAAAATGTCCGTTATTATAAGAATCAATATCATATGTTACTTCTATAACTTTGTTATAATCGTGATAAATTTCAATATTAGAACGACGTATATCAAAATTATTATTATTTTTATGAATATAATATATATTTTTTGGACTGAAATTAAATAAATATTCTTTATATGTTACGATTTGTTTATTTCTTTTATAATAGGGAAAAATAGATACTGAAGGATTATAGTGTGTGAATATTTTAGAATTGTTTATTATTTTAAATAGATTATCTAAATCTAAGATAACCCTGATATTATTTATTTTTATAAACCCGTATTTACTATTGTTATCATCAGAATTTATATATCCGTATTCTATACTATAATCCATACTATTTACTAAAATAGTATGAATTTCTTTAATATACTTTTATAATATTTATTATTCTAATTATACGTTTTTTACAACTAATTAGAATTAGTTGCTATAAGCTAAACCACCCATACCCGACATGACGCGGAGCACGTTGTAGTTAGTGGCGTAGACGCGCACCTTAGCAGTGTTGGTTCCCTCAACGGTGGCGTTGGAGAGGACAAGCTGGAGAGTGGCGTTGTCGATGCGCGAGAAGTTGCACGAGCCAGATGGCTGGTGTTCCTCGGGCTTGAGGGCGAACGAGTAGACGTTGATACCAGTGTCTGGGGTTCGGGTGTGGTGCTGGAATGGCTGGACGAGGTCGAAGTAGGTTCCCTCACGCTCCGAGAAGCGGTCCTGGCCGTTAAGCTGGAGCTTAGCGACGACGACCGGGTTCTGACCCCAGCAGTGGAGGTCGAGAGCAGTCTCCGAGAGCACGAAGGTTCCTGCATCCGAGACACCAACGACAGTGTTGGTTTGAGCGTTAAGGTTGAGATTTGGCTGCGAGTAGGTACCATTGACACCAGCGGCACCCCATCCAGATTGTGGCGTAGGTTCATTAGTGGCACCAGCCTGCTGGAAGATACCATCAACAGTGATAAAAGCCTGCGAGTTAGCACCAGTGGTGCCATCAGCAACACCACCCGAGATCGACTCATCAGTTCCGAAAGCATGGACTGCATTAGGAAGAGCATCAACGGCATCAGTGTAGTTGAATGGCTGAGCACCGAAGAGCTTGAAGAGAGGAGTTCCGCACTCAAGCGAGGAGCAGTAGTCAACATTGGCGTCAGGCTGGACGACCCAGATGAGTTCCTTGCATGGGTGGTTGAAGTTGAGCTTGATCTTGTTCGAAGATGAACCAACCGACTCATCACCAGTGAACTGGAGCTGTTCGATGAGATACTCGTGTGGGTTCTGGGCCATGCGGCGACGCTCGTCGGTGTCAAGGAAGACGTAGTCGACATAGAGCGAGGCAGCAACGAGCGACTGAGCGTAGGCGGCAGTCACCTTCT
>Ga0070754_10002004_pt1 | contig 15426 bp, 18 predicted proteins | sample VirMetDEL_Sep_01_FD_75181 | JGI IMG/M metagenome (GOLD analysis project Ga0070754, IMG submission 75181) | Aqueous microbial communities from the Delaware River and Bay under freshwater to marine salinity gradient to study organic matter... | ecosystem: Environmental > Aquatic > Marine >... | reverse complement strand
TTAATACAACCTATTATGGCTACACTTAATACGACCACCTTTTTTAAATCCAATCTGCGAGGCTATGCTTTTACCTTTTTTATCTTCAGTTTTTTCAGCAGGACCTAAATACTCTCTAGCTTTCCCACTATCATATACTTTATACATACCTCTACCTATTTTCTTAATAGTATATCCTTTTTCTTTAGACATTAAAACTCTCCATTCGCCATAGCTTCTGATAAAATTCTGGCTCTGCGTCCTACCTGCCTAGCCCATTTGGAATCTAACATCTCTCTTGATGCGGCTTCCCACTTTTCTTCATGTATAGCATTCCACATAAGTTGAAACTTACACAGTCTAGGTACACCCATATTAAACGCCATGTCCATTAACACTAGTTGCCGTACACTATCTAGTTTTTCTACGCAAGAATGTACACGACACAATTCATTTTCTACAATAGCAATGTCATTGAGGGCTAGATACCTTGCATCCGCTTCAGATATTCCATGTTCATAGACCACCTCCATACTAGGGATGTCAAGGTAATCTAACTCCTCACGACTGATACCTCGGTCTTTTAAGTTCCTTCCAATACCGATAGTATCAATACCCAAACTGTCTTTGTAGACAGTAAGTACAAGACCTTCATGCTCTATTAGCTTATCTAAAAAGTGTGAACGATTGTACTTCATTTTGTGGTCCTTGATTCAGAAATTTTATGGTTAGATGTACCGGGGTTTTTACCTTCGTGATTCATCCACACGGCAAAAGCCCCTGTCATAGCCCCAGTGACTACAGAAACCAGACCTGCCTGAGATGGGCTAGGGTCTGGTAAAGACATAAACCATTCTACTACACGCCAACTCATTAACGTCATAACCAACATCATAAATCTTGGTAGTAATTTCCATTATAATATTTTTTCTGCAGCCATATTATATGTTCACTGGTTTAAATATATCCAGTCCACGTAAACGCGTCTTTTGTTTTTTACTACCACCGGGTATAGTATATGAACGAGCAGTCGGGTCATAGGTTGCACCAATGGGGCTAGGTGTTTGACCAATTAAACCTTCTAAGTATGCCTGACGTTTTGCAGCATCCGTCATATCTATAGTTCCTGTACCAATACCCCTTAAATAATAATCAGACGGTGTTTCAGGTGTGGCTTCTACCGCATCTGTAACAGATACAACTACATCTTCTGTACCACCGTCATCACGACCACCGCCTACATTAAAAGGGTCAAACCTAGAGTCTCCTGTATATACTCTATCCATTAACATTAAATCATCGAGACCAACTACAGACCCTATCTTTGTCATAAGACCGCCAATACCTGTTGTATCTTTATGTGATATACCTACAATTTTACCTGTTTCTGGGTTTACACTATACCCATACACATTTCCTTTTTCTCTTTCATCTAATATTTTTCTTGATAACCATGAATCTCTTTTAGCAAGTTCATCAAGTTGTGCTTGAGTAGCACCACCTATATCACGAGGACCGCCATAACCTTGGAAAGCGTAGCTTGTATCGGCATAAGACCTTCCCGACCTATCATCATCTCCTTCATAAGCACCACCTTTATAACTACCAAATCCTGTGCCTACGCTACCACGATAGCTATCGCTTACATCACCACGTGTATCTGGGTCATCTGTTTCAGCATCTGATGTACTGGTATCTCCTGCAGAAGTATCCTCACGACCTCCCGGGTCATCCTGTGCTGACCCACCACCTCCACCATCAAACCCCGGGTCTTCACCGTAGTAAGCAGGGATACCCATAGGTCCGGGTTTACCAGCACCACCAAGGTCTTTCAATGTCTTACCTTCTTTAGGTGTAATCCATGCCAACATATGAGGCTGACCCTTGATGTCAATCTCACGAGGTACGTTTTTAATAATACCCGACAATCCTGATGTGTCTGATTTTTTCTTAGCCATTATTTAATATCCTTTAATGCTGAACCTGTTATACCTACTTCTATTTCTTTTAAACCTTTTATAACTTCCAAGGGTAGTTTTTTATCTTTAAATAGTTCTGACAACTCACTACTTGAAAATGAATCTGGTTGGAAAAAACCATTCTTTTTTTGTGCTAACGTCCTAAGAATAAGTGGATTAACTTTATACTTTCCTTTTGATGTCACAGCTTTTAATATACCCTCAGTTCCAAAAGGTTTTGGTTCGTTTGAATCCTTAGTATAATACTGTACATTAGATATAATATTAATTTTATCTAATAGTCTACTTTGTAATTCTCTTTTTTGCTGTTGTATTGAAAGATACTTATCATAAATTTCGTCAGCAATTTCAGGAGTAATTGGACGAATGCCTACTTCTTTTTTTAAATAATCTTTAAATACTTGTTTTGTTTTATTAATTTCTTGCACGTCTTTATATATACTATAACCAACAGATTTAGAAAAGTTCATTGTATTATTTCTAATACCTGTCTTTAAAAAGAACTCTTGTTCTTTTGCTCTGTTAGGAAATCCTCCGTAAGAAACACCCTCATCTTTACCTAGTACCGCTTCAGAGTTTTTGGCTTCCTCTAATTTATTAAGGCCTTTTAAACTACCGGGTTTTGCTATTTCAGGTACAGCATAAACAATTCTTCCCCAAAAATTATCACCTAATGTTTCAACATATGGAACAGGATTACCATTATCATCTACACCACGAGATGCGTTTAAGACTGCGCTTGTTAAAAACTTTTCAGAAACAAAAGGAGACATGATACTTTTAAAACCACTCCAAACCGCATCATCTATTTCCCTATCTGTAATTTCTTCACCTGCCATTACCCTACCTATTATAGCACGAATAGGTGTTTTAAGAAACTCATGTGCATCTATAGTAGATGTGTCTGTAAATTTTGTCATTACATCATTTGTTTTTGGGTCAAGATATAATGGTTGTGTAAAAATTTTTGTACTGTTTTGCTGCCATTCGGGAGACACTATATTTATAGCACGTTCATCTTCTTTTGTAATTCCCATTGCTTCGTTGTTTCTTCTGTTATACGCAACTATACCTGCAGTAACTCCACCAGCAGATGCTAATCTATTAAAACCTTTTTGGGCTAAAGCACTATTACCAGTTTTAAATCCCTCACGTAAATCACTAACCCCTATTTTTAAAATATTAGCACTTGTTCTTAAAACTTCTGCAGGATACATAGCATATGTTCCTAAAGGAACACGACCTAAAGCACGAGCGTAAAAAGCCCCTGTTGTATAAGAAGGCATAGTATTACGAACATTCTTAGCAGCTTTTCTAAGAAGTTCTTCTTCGGTTAAATTTGGGAAGACTTTTCTATAATCTTCTACTTCTGCAAAGGTAGCCATTATTTTACCAAAGTCATCTATACCACCGTAAACTTGACCCGGTGCTTTGATACCTCTCTTGGCTGCTTTTAAAACAGTATTCTCTATATCTTCTCCAAACCTATCTATATTTTTTTTAATATTCTCAACAGCAATATCAGAATCTAATACAGATTCTTCTAATAATATTCTAATAGTATTGATTGCTTCGGGGTCATCTTTTTTAACTCTTTGAATAATATTATAAGCGGCATTCTTTGCATTCTTAATACCTGATGGTCTAAACAAATAACCATTAACTGCTAGTTGTTGGAACATACCTGCAGTATTTAAAAGATAAGCAGTATGGTCATAGATAGTTTCTGTTGCCTGTGTGTATGCTAAAGGCTTTGCAACCGTAGCATTATATATTCTTCCTAAAGCACTATTACTATCTAACTCAAATAAATCAACTCCCTTTTCAAGCATTGTAGAAAGCTGGTCAGTTGTAGTAAACTTATTTAAACCTACAGGGTCAGCAGCTTTACCCAACTCACCTAATTCTTTTTGAGATATTTTTCCAAGGTTAGACACAACTCCGGGTTCTGCTTTATTAAGAAATGTTGCCACGTCTGTTGGAATAAAAGGAATCAAACCATCAAGTTTAACCTCTTTATTTAAATTTTGTTCAGCAAATTTTTTAATATCCTGCAAGTATTCTGCTTTAGCTATCAGTTTATTTTGATTGGAAATTGTTTCAATAAAATTTCTTTTAACATCTTTTACTTCACCAAGTAATTCTAAGATAGGTTTATCTAAGTCCTGTCTTCCTCTAAGAATTTTAGCTGCGGGTCCACCATAACCGCTACCGCTAATCATATCAATAATAGAACTCATCTGGTCTTTATTTTTTGCACTACTAATAACAGTATCAATAATACCATCAATCTGTGCTTCCGTATAAGAAGGATACATTTTTTTAAAATGTCTCCTTGCATTATTAACAATTTTTATAACCTCAGTATTGTTAGCATCTGTGATGTCAATTTTATTATCAACAACAGACATAATTTTTTTAGACCAACTAGGATTTGAAAAGTTTTCAAATGTTCTTGTAAGGTATGCACCCATTCCCTTATCAAGCTGAATACGTAATTCATTATCCATAGGTAACTCAAGTAAATCTAATGCTAGTTGAGTTTTATCATCTAACATATTACGCATTGTGTTTAACTGTTTAATAATTTCTGGATTTAAAGATTGAATATCTCCTTGAGATGCTGTACCATCCAACACCTTATTCATTACTTGCCAATCACCGCCATATTTTTTCTGTAAACTTTCTAATTTTTTTAATTCAGACCTACTAATAATTTCATTAGCTTTTACAAAACTATTCTTTTTAAGAATAGATTCATAAAGTGGTTTTGGAATAGACAAATTAGAAGTAAATACTCTACCTAGTCCAGTATTAATTTTACCAATTGTTTCTATTATTTTATTTCTTTGTCTATAAATACCATTACCAATATCTTCAACAGCAGATTCAACAACCTTTGCTTCACCCAAAGGTTTTACAGGTGTTGTAACTTTATCTTTGGTTACAGCTTTATATTTATTAAGTATTTTTTTGCCGCCTGTTTTTAAAATAGGAGCCAAGGTAGCAAAACCCGCACCAATAATACCAGCACCTGCAGCAGAATCAATAAGCTGTTTAAGTCTTTTCTCAGCAACTGAATCATCTGGATTGATTACTAAATCTTCTACAACACTTTCCATTCCCGGAATTAAAGAAATTAATTCTGTTGTTATTTGCTCATCTTCATCTCTAATTAAAACATCTGCAGCTACACCTATTCCAAAAGCCTCTGCAGCCTTGCCTAATTTGCTTTTAGGTTTTACAATATTTTTTATAGTTTGCTTAACTGCACCTGCCGCTGTTCCAAACTGCAATAGTTCAGAGGCAATAGCTTCCGATGTGCTTAACTTAGGGTCAAATTTTTCTTTAAAAAAATATGATACAGGTTTGGGAGTATATTCCTCAACTACTTCTGCAGCTTTCTTTAAACCACCTTCAACTTCTTTTCGTTTTTCTTTACCGCCTATAAGTTCAATTGCTTGTCCACCTAATGTACCTAAATCACTAACTGTTTCACCAACAAAAGCACCTATAGTTCTTACCGGGTCTGGAATAATATAGAAAGGACTTTCTCTAAGTTTATCTTCGGCAGTAGGCTCTTGATTTTCAAAGTCATTAAGCACAGTCATATACTCATCAAAGCCCACGCCTTGACTTTCAAGAAAATTTTTCAAACCTTCTTGACTATCAATAGAACCTGTATCTAATTGATTATCAACTTCAGTTTTTAAATTATAAAATTCTTGTGTGTTAGGAGCAATCATAAATGTAACTCTATTATGTCGTTGGCTTTGGTGCTAAATCACTAATTTTTTTAGACTGTTTAAACTTATCTGCTTTGGCTGCAGGACTGTTAGGGTCAAGCGGAACACTAGGTACATCATCAAGGTCTTTTATTGGTTTTCTAGTTTTTGATAATGCTTCTAATGCTTTAGTATAATCACCACCTGATTCTTTAAAAGCATTAGTTAAAATTTTAAGAATATTTAAATATTCAGTTTTTGCTTGAGGGGTTCCTTCCAGAACTCCTGTATCTGGATAAAACTTAACATCTGACATTTGAGCAGCAATTGATTTTAGTTGTCCTATATCCGCTGATTCAATATCTGTATCAGTATCAAAGACATCTGCAATATCACTAGATGCTTTAAGTTCTGCTTGACGTATTTTTAAGTTAGCTTCAGCTTGAGAAATTTTTCCTTCAGCTAAATCTTTTTGTATTTGCCTTATTTCATTATCAACTATACTTCTTTGTTCCTCTGCATAAGTAGCAGCACCAGCAAGTTGTGAACCAAGTCCTGCTTCAGGGTCTGCAGCAGCATATCCAATAAGTAAATCACTAATATAATTTAAAGGAGAAGATTGTTTTTCTAGTTCAGCTTGTCTTTCTGCAGCTAGTTCTGCTTGTTTTTTAAAAGCTTCTTCTGCAGCAGTTCCATATGCTCCAATAGATTCTTGTAAACCAGAATATGATTCTAACATTTTAGAAGCAAGTTTTGCTTTATTTAATGCCTGACCCGCAGGTGTCATATCTTTATCACTACCTACTGTCATACCATCAGCCAGTGTTTTTATAACACCTGATAAACCACCTTCAGAGTTGTAAGCAATACGACCACCAGTATTAAAACCAAAGCTACTAAACATACCACTACCATATGCTTTAGCACCCGCACCTAACAAACCTGCAAGGTTTTGTGCAGCAGAAGCTTTAGCCTTTGGTTGGAACTGTTGAGTAGATTGATAAGGGTAACCATATAGAGTTGCCTGATACTGACCAAGCAAGTCATATGGATATTGCTGCTGTCTTTCAAATTCTGAACGAGCAATATCAAGACCAGCCTGTGTCATACCACGCTGTGCTTCACCAATACCTGACAATGCAGTTAGTTCTGTAAGTGCCTGTCTAGGAGCAGCTTGTCCAAGAGAAGACAACCCAGACGCTGCTGCACGTTCACGTTCTTTTTGTGCTTCAAATGAACGCAGACCAGTTTCAAAAGCAGCTTGAGAACCACGAGTTTGAATATCACCTAATTGCTGTTGCAGATTTCTACCAGCTTCGGCTTCGAGAATAGCTTGACGTGACCCACCAAATCCACCTTTGCTAACTGCACCTGCACCAATATCTTGCATTGTACGTTCAGCTTGTCTACGAGCCTCACGCTTTTCTACATCTACAACTGCCTGTTGATACGGTGACATATATTGTTGAGCAGTGTCAGGAGTAAAGCGTTCCAACTGACCATACGTAATTTGTTCAGCAGGTTTAAAGTACTCTTGTCCTTTTCCTACAAGACCAGCAATACCCTGCATAGCTGCAAGTTCATCTGGAGAAAACCCAGCAATCTGTTCCCCAGTATATGTTTGGTAACCAGCACCTTTCTTTGCTTCATAAATATTCTTAGCTTCTTTAAGAATATCCGCAAGACCAGATTTATAATCCTCTGGTACGTTGTATAGTGGTTCTGCCATTACTTCAACTCCTCAAGTTTTTTGTCACCGTCTATTTGTTTAATCTGTTTTGTTGTTCCTGTTGATGCTTTACGAACACTATCTAAAAAGTTATCTAGTTTTTCTGCACCTGCATCAGAAGAACCATTACCTAGATTAGATACTACATCTGCAGGTATTACATATTCATCACGGCTAAGAAGAGCATTCTTAATTACAGGGTCACCTTTTACCTTAAACCCTATGTCATCAGACATACCATCCCCACCATTATTATTTACATCTATCATGCCCTCAAACGGCCTACCACCGCCACTAACTTCACCACCCTTTGCCAACATAGCTGGAAGACCTTGCATTGCTTCCTGCTGCATTGGTGGCTGTTGCGGAGCCATTTGCATTGGTGGTTGTTGTGGAGGCATTTCTTCTTCTATATCATCAGCATTATACTCAGCAATTTTATTACGACCAAAGTTCATAAGTTCTTGCATTGCTTCTTTACCAGTAAGAGACTGATTAATCAAACCAGCGATACCTTGGAATGCTTCTTGAAGATTAAATGCTTCAGGTAATCCAGTTTTAGGATTAATACTTAATTGTCCCATTGAACGTAGCACATTCATTTCAGGCTTAGACATATGAACAAGTTCTGTGTCTCCCTGTCTACCACGTAAAGCAAGTAGATTAGCAAGGCCAGATTGTGGTGCTTGTCTGTTAATATAATAAGCCATTACTTACCTGCCTTATTTGGAAACATATAATTAGATTGCGCTTTTGTCATATCTGCTTGAAAGTTACTGCTCTTATTATACAATGAACCAAGGTTTAATGCCATACCCTGAACTGTTTTTGTTCCAAAATAATCATTAGTTTGTACGACACCCTTATTAATATTGGTAATATAGCTACCATTATTAAGCATATCAAAATATTCTTTATTGTTCATTAGTTAAAATCCACCCATCCTGTGCCACTTACATAACCTTTAAACTTACCTTCATCTTTTGAATATGCTATATCTCCACTACTAGGACGACCGATATCAGCTACTGTAGTAACTGCATATACTTTTGTAGAAGGTGTACTATCTACTTTATTATCTCTTAAATCTAATTCTTGAGACAGTTGATTAGCCCAAGACTGTACTTCTCTATATACTTCAAGAGGACTAGTAGCATAAATATACTTAGGAAGATTAGGATAGTTAGCCATTATCTACCACCATCCGGCTGTATACCTACACGCACAGAACCCCAACGCCATGTACCATCATTAGTACCAGACACACGAACTGATGCTTGTCTTCCTCTTGCCCTAAAATCAATTTTCTTTGTAGTACTATTAATAGTAAATGGTCCTTTAATTATATCTGGACTTGCAGGGTACTCATTTGTTTTAACATATATTTCAATATCATTACCTGTACCCAAAGTATAATCAGGAATAATTTTATCCATAAACATAATTTGAGTACCATCTTCAATATCAATTTTTGCAGATTCAATATATGAAGACAAGGGTAGTCCATCTCCTGTATACAAATCAGCAGGTTCGTTATCCCAAAGATACTGACCAGCAGTAGCAGACACTGCACCTGTTGTTAAAGTATTATCATATATATTTCTATCAGCAAAGGTAGTGTAGAAGGTATCACCATACACCCACGTTTGTTCTGCAACATTAAATATAACATATGCGTTAGGCTCAGTGCTATTTCCTCTAGGGTATAACCAAATAATTTCTTTAAATTCTGAATTAACCCCAGCAAATACTTTATCTTTATTAGTCATATTAAAGTCATCAAAGATATGTCTACGTATTGTACAAGGCAAATTATTTACACGACCATCAAAAGCATAGAAGTTATTGTCACCCATCCAGAATGAAATACCATCATAGTCTATTGCTGCATGAGGTGCAATCAAACCGCAGTTTGTACCAACTTGTTGAAAGTTAAAGATAAAAGGTGGACCAACAAACTGCTGTGTATACATTGCATTATCAGACCAAATGTGAATAGAGTTACGAGAACGTACAGCCCCTACAATTTCTGTACCATCCGCAAGAATAACTTCACCTGATGTAGTTTGAATAGAAGGTGTCCAGTTTGTAAAGTTTTCTTGGTCTGACCAACGCACAAGCATTGCATTAAAGTTACCACTTGCGTATTCATTAGTCGCATAACAAATAACGTGTCTATCATTAGGAGACAGAACAAAGTAATTAGATTGTGAAGGCGCATCCGTAACAGTAACAACAGGTGCATTGGTAGCACTTGTTAAAATTTTCATACGCTCTGGTGTAATAGATACATCTGTATCAAAGTAAAATAAATTACCACCTCTACGTAAACCTAGTATATCTTCACCCCAGTTATCAAACTGCCACTGTGCGCCACGGAAAGTAAACCCAGATGTTGCAGAAGGGTTATTCCAAGCACGACCACCAGTTACTGAAGCACCTGCATTATAATTACCAGCACCCCAACCAAGACCTTGAATACTATTGGATAATTGTTTAGGCAATAAAAAAGCTACAGATACTGCAGTTCCACCTGCGGTAGCAGAAGTATCTGTAGCAGTAATAACAGATTGAATTGTAAAATCATTTAATGTTGCTGCAGTTACAATTGTAAAAATAGGACCACCTGCGGCAGATGTAGTCAAATCAATATTACCACCTACTGTAGCAGCAGCCTCAATAATAATACGGTCACCTGCTTGTGCGCCGTGGTTTGTAATATTTACAGAAACAAGTGCAGAACCTGCATTAGTAGAAAAAATATCTGATGCGGATACAACAGATACAATAGGTGTTACATCATATAGTGTTTGGTCTTTTTCTACATATACCTGTTCATTAGTACCTAAGATAATATGCTTACGTGTATCATTATCTGCCCACGCAAGTATATCTCTAGCAATACCTACCAAACTTTCTGTATTATGTTTTTCGTAACCACGTAAGTTTTCTGGTTTTCCTTCACGAAAACGCACACGATTACCATCATACCATTTACCTTCTTCGGCATATTGGGTAGATTCCCTGTGAAAACCGGGAAGAAAATTTAATGATGTAAACTTTGTTGCCATAAAATTTTCTATGTCTTAATAATATAGTTGAGAATAGATGTTGGCTGTACGTTGTTGTGCGCTCCATCACCGCCAGTGGAACCTGTATTAACTGAAGGGTATGCCCCTGATGATGTCGAAAATTCGTTAGCAGTGCCACTGGCAGGACGTGGACCATACCACCCACTAAAGTGATTATGCGATGGCATTTGAGCAACTGTAAGTGTATGCGTCTCACCACCGCCAGTAGCACCCAGCGTGTCGCCATCAAGTCCACCGCTTTGGTTAGTAAGGCGGTTCGCACTTGTTCCACCCATATCATCTTTACCAGCAACTACACGCCCCCGAAGGTCTGGTAAATTAAAAGTAGTTGAGCCATCTCCAACACCATACGTAGTTCCTATAGCACTAAATAAGTTAGCATAGGTAGTTCTATTAACTTGCTGTCCATAACAAAATAAATATCCACTAGGTGCGCTTGTTCCAGCATAGGGGAATACAAGACCTGATGGAAGAGGAATTGTTCCAGTGGCATTAGATATATCTCCATAAATATTAGTGGCAGACACAACAGATACTATGATATTCGTAGCATTTAAAGTATTAGCTGTAAATGCAGATACAGAAGTAGCAGATTCTAGTTTATGAATATCTGTACCATCACAAGCAACAAAGATATTTGAACCGTTGTTGACACGAACACCTGTACCACCTGCTGTTTTCATTTCAACTGCAAAGTTTGTTGCTGAAATCTGAGTTGTGTTGTCACGAATAAAATATGTTTTTTCTTCAGATGGAATAGTAATAGTAACAATAGCAGAAAGTTCACCAGCAATTTCAAGAGATGCTTGTCTAGCCTCGTCTGTTGCACCATTATTTGATGTAAGTGAAACAGGTACACTTGACACAGACACAATTGCATATCCTGCCACTGCCTCATCAATAAGGTCAATGACATTCTGATTCATAATCAAACCCCAAGAGTTTGGATTTTCTCCATCTGCTTGTTTTTCTAGTCTAATTCTGGAAGTATAAGTTGATGCCATTTATTTAATCCCTCTGTAAAACTTTATCTAATTTATCTTCTACACGGTGAAGTGCTTCCATAACACGGCGCATATCATCTCGCATTTCCATACGAGTAGCATAATCTTCTCTTGTTTTATTTAACAAAATTTCAATTCGTTTTTGTTCACGTGATGTTCCATTAGCCCACCAAGCAAATCCAGCAACAATTGACGCGATAAGCATATCAATTAAACTAGACATTTCCATTTGTTTGCTCCCAGATTTCAATTAGTTGCTGCATTTCTACAGGGTTTTTTGATTTTTTTTTAAAACATTTACTGCTAACTTATTATTATAGTCTATTTTGTCTCCAGATAAAACCCAAGCATCACGCCAAAGTCTTGTTTTTGGTAATTTATCTGTCTATCCCACAAATGTACGCCTTGAAAGTCAGGTGTTTTAACTTGGTACTGCAATGACTTTTGTTCCGCTAACATATACGTTCCCCGGACCATCAAATGTAATGTTTATAGGCTGTTCATCTGCGTAAGTAATAGGAATATTACGAAGGGCAGTTCTATATGTTTCCCATTCAGTACGCTTTTCAGGTGTAATTGGAAAGTCTGCAACAAGATATTTATCTGTTTCTTGTAAAAGAATTGTTCTTGTTCTACGAACCCTATCCCAAGAGTTATCCCAATCAAATTCTTTCTGACGTTCTGCTTCAATAATGGCATTATTAATTTCATTAAATTTATTTATTACTGCAGTCTTTTCTTCTTCAGTTGCATCACGAGATGTTCCATCAGACATCTCTACCCATGAAGAATTATTAACATCTACCTGAATAGCGTGTATGTTTGTAAATTGATTCCAGAAAGAATCGTCTTCACATTTAACGCCTACATTATTACTGGCTAACATTTTATCTGGTACAATTGCTGAGTATGACATTTATTTTCCTTTAGTGTTTTATCATAAATTTCATAGCGACATATGGTTGTTCAACACTCATTGAACTACCGCTAAATGAACCGCCGTGATTATGTGCGCCACCGCTACCTGTATTGTTTGCAACATATCTTGCAGTTTCAGAAGAGGCATCTCTGGCATCATCCCCAGTACCATACTTGTTACCATCACCACCAACAGGACACTGAACTAATCCAAGATTACCTGCAAAAGCATTTGCAGTAATACTGTGTCCGTGAGCAGGTATTTCGCTAGTAGATAGTGTGTGGTTGTTTACAGTTATTGTACCAGTTGGGGTTTGTGTTGCACTACCACCAGTAGAAGCAATAGCTTTTGTACCACTAGAACCTACTGGAACTTTGTCTTGTAAATCAGGAACATTAAATGTAGTAGACCCATCTCCCACACCATAGTCAGTTCCAATAACTCCAAATAAATCTGAGTAAGTTGTACGAGAAACAGCAGAACCATCACAGGCTAAATAACCTGTTGGAAGCGTACCATTACCAAAAGGAAAAATAGTTCCTACTGATACAAGGCTACCACCGCCTACGCTGTTTGCTATGTCTCTTGCCCTACTCATTACACATTCTCCAGTGCCGCAATGCGGGTCTCTAGTTGTTCAATCTTTTCAACCGCCTCAATCAGTGCCTTGGTAAGCAATGGGGTTAGCTTACTCTGGTCAACGCCTTGGTACACAGGGTTGCCCTCATCATCTACCTCATTATGTGTGCCGGTGACACTTTCAGGGATGACTGTTGCAAGTTCGTGTGCAAGGAAACCATCGACAGGAACAGCGTCATCACCATCAACAATCCACTCAAACCTTGCAGGACGTAACTGCTTTAGGCGTGTGATGGCATCCCAATCGTAAGTGACTGCGGTCTTTAGGCGGTAATCGGATGTTGTGTTGTAGGATGTTGAAGAACCTGAAGAACCAGTAATTGAACCTATAAGTGTACCGCTAGTGTTGTGCCAAGAAACAATATAGTCATTACTGCCGCCTTGAATTGACATTGCTTCAGCAGCACCGCCATTGATTGCTAAATAACCATTTGATAATGCCGTAGTTCTGTTGATAAGCAATTTTCCGACCCCATCCACACGCATACGCTCTGCCAAACCAGCGTAATTTGCACCAGTGCTGAATGTAATTACTTGACCGCCACCGCCGCCAGATGCGGCAGCTATGTCCATCGTGCCAATATTTCTGACCCAGCCGTCGTTGCTGCCTGTCTTTAGCAGGTGAATGGCAAAGTTGCTGCTATCTTCCAGAGACATTTTATAACTGGGCGAAGTCGTCCCAATGCCAACCCGATTGTTCGTGCTGTCAACGTAAAGGGTGTTAGTGTCTACGGTGAGGTCGCCATTCATAGCCACATTTCCACCAAAGGTTCCACCAGAAGCTTTACTTACTGTGTCAGATAAAAGAAACGAACTAAAGTAAACAATCTCAACAACTTGTCCTGCAGTCAATGCTGTCAAGCCACCAACAGTATTAGCAGTTGTTGTATTATAGTCTGTGCCTTGAACAAGTGACACACCATTTACACGAACATCAATCTCTGCATTAGCTGGGAAAGTAATTGTTGCACCACTATCATCTGCACCACTAATAGATGTTTCACCACCAGAAGCAGTTTTATAATAACGATACCTGATTGCTTCTGAGTTTATCTTAGCTACAGAGTAAATATCATATACAACAATTTCTACAATATCACTTGCATTTAAAGCAGTTAATCCATTAATAGTATTTGTAGTACCAGTACCATAGTCAGTACCAGCCACAAGCAAAATACCATTCAGGTATACGTCTACATATTCACCATCAGTAAATGTAAGAGTTCTACCATTATCATCTGCACCACTGATAGATGTTTCTCCACCTGTTGCAGTGTAATAGTAACGAGTTCTAACTCCTGAACCCTGTGGTGATTTTCCTATATATGCCATATGTTATCCTATTAAATATCCTGAAAATTTTAACCAACTATTTCCATCACTATATACAGTTAAATTTTGTGGAGAAAAAACTTCAACAGTATTACTAGCACTCAAAGATATTAACCCGGTACTTGCAGTTTTAGAAGCAAGTGTGTCAGTATTATTAACAGAAGGCGGTCTTACTGAAATTAATTGTTGGTTTGTTACACCATTAACTTTTGCAAAATAATCATGTCCACCAAGGGAAGCCCCACCCACACATTCAAAACTAAATTGATAAACACCAGCAACAGGGGCAGTAAATTGACCTGTAGTATTATTATAATGATTTCCAACATTTAATGAAACTTGGTCAAAAACAATTGTTGAATTGTTTACTGCTTGGCTTGATGTTCTACTTGCGTTAAAAGCTGGTCTTAATGAAGTTAAAACATATCCACTACTATTTACAGTCAAACCATTAGGCACATCTGCCAAATTTCTTGCTTCAGTCATTATGGTAACTCCATCAAAATAGCACTCCAAGTAGTGCCGGGATGAACAGGTGTAATATCTACAGGAGATTCAGCACGGCTATACCAAGTATATCTTACCTCACCTACAGTAGTAGGAGCATCAACCCACGTAATCGTATTATTAAACCAACCGGGTTGTGCGCCGCCGCTAAAAGACAAGCCGTAAGTATTGCCATTAGATAAATCAGTTGTGCTGTTCCTATAAATAGTATTTTCAATTTGTCTACTTGCATCATGTTGCATACCAATACGAAATATAATCATAATTTTACTGGATGCAGAACTTGGTGTAATATTTAAAGTTGGCATCGTACTGTCAGTAACATATGATGTAGATGCTGTAGTAAAAGAACCTGTTGCTGTAACTTGCGTAGATGTTACTTGAATAACACCAATACCAGTTGTTGCTGTAATATTTCCATTAAATGTACCATCGTTTGCAGTAAGGTCAATAGTATCTTCTATACTACCTGTTTTAATTTTACTAAGTGCCATTAATCTGCATCCTCAATAGTTAGTGTA
>Ga0070754_10002001_pt1 | contig 15441 bp, 24 predicted proteins | sample VirMetDEL_Sep_01_FD_75181 | JGI IMG/M metagenome (GOLD analysis project Ga0070754, IMG submission 75181) | Aqueous microbial communities from the Delaware River and Bay under freshwater to marine salinity gradient to study organic matter... | ecosystem: Environmental > Aquatic > Marine >... | reverse complement strand
TTGTATTGTGTCAGGTGCAATCATATCAGGTTGTGCTTTGTTAGATATTTCTTTTGCACCAAGATTAATGTTTGAATATTCAATAGTTACTTTTTCTCCATTGAGTAAAGCGTCTCTAACTTTTGGGTACATACGTTGGTACGCGTCTCGGCTCTGTGATATTTTTCCTTTAGAGTCTAAATCTAAATCTTGCTGAGCTGAGCCAACACCTAAACAACCTGATGTTTGGGTCGAATCATTGAGAGTATGAATTAATATCCAAGTAAAATTAGGTACATCTTGCAACCACAACATACCTTTGTGCCAATCAGCACCATATCTTTTAAGGTATCTACTATGAAATCCACCTTCTGCTCTTAACTTAATTTCATATTCTCCTTCGGGAATACAAGTCTCGTGCATAACCTTAACTTCCCTGACTTCATCTTCTAAAGTATAGCACTCGAACACACCGTCAATAAAAAGTAAACCATTAGTAGCGTCTTTACCAAACTGTGTCCTGATAACATCAAGTTTCATTATAAATCTCCATAATATCTATTAAATTTACTGTTAAGTTTAAACCAACTTGTTTCAAATATCTTTTTGTATTTTTTATTATTATCTAAATTAAATAAATCTAATTTAACTTTACTTCGTTTAAATGGAACATAAATTGCGAGTGGTGTTCCTTTAGTTATTGTTATTTCTTTTTTTTCACTTATGTAACCCAATTGTAAATTAACTTCGTGAACTTTATCTGTTTCAAACTGTCCAAATAAAACTTCAAAGTCATTGTTAAAACCATAAGGATAATTATATTGATAACTTGAAACACCCTTATCGGTAAAAACTGCTAAAGGTAAAACTAATTTAAAAATAAACTTATATTTATTTTCTTTAGGTAAGTGACTTATAAATTGCTCTTGCTCGTGTATTTCTATTTTATAATTATCAGTTTGATATGGTAACTTAAATGCGTGTATTTCATTTTCAGTATCGTAAAATAATTTAATATCAGTAGGTGCGTAAATTACAACTCCATTATTAAACATATCTACAAAACTAGGACAACTTTTTACAGTTTGTATATCATAAGAAAAAGGTAATGCATTTACTACGATACGTTTTTTTAAGTTTTTATACCAACTAGGTTTTTCGTGTCTTATTAATTTAGGTTGTAAAGAAGTTTCTTTGTAAATTAAGTTATCTCTAAAACCAAATTTTATGTTAAGCACTTGGCTTTGGATTATCAGCTTTAACTTGTGCTATATGGTCTTTCCAAGTAGTTGTGTTATTGACTGAATCCCAATATTGCATATCAAGTTGTGAAGCCAAATCTCCATAAGCCTCTTGTCTAGCAGTTTTATAACCATTTTCTTGAATATCAAATAAATTATTAGCTTGGCTAATAATTTTTGCCTCATATTCATCATCTGTTAATTCAACTTCTGTTTGCTGATTTCCTGACACTATAACTTTAGTAAGAGGTTTAGCTTCCTCGACTTCTGCTCTGACTTGTTCTTGTAATTCTTCTAATGTTGCCATTTATTTCTCCTAACTATCTAAACCATATCCATACAGTCTAAATTTTCCTGTTTCTATTGTACCACTTGTGCAAGTGATACTTATACCGTCTGACGCTGTTTGTAAAGTTAACACACTCGCACACCTATTACCGTCTACCGAGCCTTGCCCTGTAATAGTTTCATCAATATACATATAGTCGTCTTGTGCTAACGGTAAATTATATATATAAGCTACACCCGTTGACATAGCTACTGGTGTTTGAAAAGGTAAAGCGTTAAGCGTTATACCGTCTTGACTTGTAGAGGTAACTGGTAATGAGTTATGTTTTTCTGCTTTTACAAAATTATAATTTCCTGTCGTTACTGCCGTACCACTTTTAGTAATACGCAACCTTAAACTACTATTAGTAATTGAAAAAGTAACGTCGTCCCAATATAAAACATAATTTGCTACTTGCGTTGCTGAAAAAGGTGCGTTCAATATAATCTCACTTTGTGAACTAGCTACTTCATAATTTCCTGCAAACCACATACCTCTTGAATTTGCTATTAAACTATTACTCATTAACTTTCCTTAATCCCAAATACTTTAACGAAACATTTTTGACTTACAGGACTTCCACTTTGTGTAACATTAAAACCCCCTACTAATTGGGTATCTTGTAGCCAACCCATACCACCTATAAATTGTACTGACCCATTATTATAAGTTGAGCTACTTCCTTGATAATTTCCACCACTTACACTTTTTAAAGTTGTTAATTTACCACTAACGTATGGATTACCAATCCATAAATACGCTTGGCTATTATCACGTGCATTATTAGTACCCATACTTCCATATAATAAATTTGTAGCACTTGTTCTTTGAGTTTTATTCCTATAAGTACCCACGTGATTATCGTTACCTTGATAATAATTACTATCTGCAATAATTGTTCCACTATCATCTATTAGCTCTACCTGTAATTGTGAAAAGTTTTGAGAAACATTTCTGCGCATTCTTACATATACCATAAAGCTATCGTATTCCGTATTATCTTTAAAAACTGTTGGAAAACTTAAATCAGCGACAGTTGTACTATAATCATTTTTAGCTTCGGTTAAAAAAATCATTTAATCTTCCCAAACCTTTTGATATAAAGTAAATCTACCACTCATAGAGGCAGTACTTGAAAAAACTTGAATAGCGTTAGCTGAATAATTTTTTAGCTTATATCGACAGTTATAAGCATTACCCTCAATAGAAGTGCTTGACGCAGTATTTATAGTCGTTCCAAAGCCTCTCATATTAGTTCCTAATTTTTCGCCATTATCAAAATCTTGATAACTGTCAAAATGTAACCAACCATTAAAGCAGTTACCTGTTTGATTATTAGTGCTTATACCAATTCTTAAGCTAGTTTGGTCGCCTGCATTAACACCGTAAGTATCGGTAGTACCACGAATATAATAATTGTAATTGTCATAAAAATTAGAACTGCTAAAAGTAGAGCCGTTATCATCACTTAACCTAATTTGAAAATAACCACCTGATGAACTAAAGGTTACATTATTCCAAACCAATATATAATCTCTCGTACCGTCGCAACCTGTAAAATCTATTGACGCTTGGTTAGTAATATCACTAGTAGCAATTTTAAGCATATCATCTCCCCAACCGTCTAATTGGTCAAGGTTTTTTAAATGTATAATGTCGTCAGTATTTAATATACCTTTATTACCAGTTCTCTTATTTTGAGTTGGTATAGTACCTACGAAACCATAAGTCATATTTTTACTCCTAAGTAATTTCTAAAACTGAGGCTAATCCCTCTAAATAACCACTTGCTTGTGTACCAGTTAATCTAACTTTATCGCCATTCTCTAAAAATATTTTAGAGGCACCTGCTAATTCTACCGAAGTATCAGCAGGTACGTCCATTTCATAAGAAATATGAGCAATTTTTGTATTAGAACTGTTTGTAATCTTTGCAGTTATTTGGTCAGCTGAACTACCATTCACATTTGTAATTCGCAAACTTACAAGTACTGCAATACCACCACTTGTATTAATGTAAATGTCAGTCTCCGAGTTTGTTACATCTAACCCGTGATTAGTATATGTTTCTGCCATTTCTCTCCTATCCTAAAGCAATAATTAATCCAACACTAGCACCAGTTGGTATTAGATTGGTTATTCCTTCTACGGTTATTTTTTTAATATTATTACTGTCATCTGCGTCAGCAATTATTAATTCATCATTAGTAGTAGCAGTAACACTTGATTGTCCATTTATATCTAATGCTAAAGATACTGCACCCGATACTCCACCACCAGTTAAACCTGCACCTGCCGTGACACCAGTTATATCTCCTTCTCCAATAAAATTGACCCAAGCTGAGCCGTCATAAAATTGTAAAGTATTTGTGTCAGCAAGCATACAAAACATTGATTCTTCGGGACTTGTCACTTGTGAATCTCTAGCAGACGAATCAGCAAAACGCATTATTACCTGTTCTTGTAGGTATGAGTTAAAATCAGAAGCGTTTACTAAGTCTCCTGTTGTCCAAACTTTAAAGCCTGCCATTTATAAATTCTCCTTTTTACTAAGCATAAACTAATCTTGTACCTTCTCCAAGTTTTGCTTGTCCTAATACCCAAGCTGAGCTTCCTGCTGGACTTAATGTCGCAGTCCAATCCCAACTTTGATTACTAGCGTTTACAGTATGCGTTATTGATTCTATCCAAAGTTCATCAGTAAAGCTACTACCGTCAACATTAACTATCTTAACAGATATTCTATCTCCGAACTCTCGTCCTAAAACTTGTTCCCAAAGAGAAGTATTGTCTCTAGGATTAACAGATAAGGTATCTATCCTTAAAATTGGTAAGGAAGTCTCAGCAATCTTCTGCTCAATAATTGATAAAACATCAGAATCATTAATGTTAATTGTTGTTTTTGTACTCTCTTTAGGTCTGTATCTCAGTACAGAATCAGCGTCAGCTTTGTATTGTGTCGTTCCACCACTTCTCTGCCACTCATAAACATTGATAATCTCGTTGTCATCAAAGGAAGTAGAGACATTTGTGTATGGTAAATTACTACCGTCATTACTAAATATACCCTGAACATTAACTGCTTTCGTATTAGAGAGTTTGTAATCTCTATTTCTAAACGTTGCTTTACCGTCTTTAGAAATAAAGAATTGTCCATTCTCTGCTACTTCACATTCTCTCAATCCTGTAAGAACATTTGTTGATATTGGTTGCACAATAACTTGTTTTGTACCAGTAAGAACATCTCGTCTGTTACTTGGAAAACCAATAGAGTCTAAGATTCTTGTAACTCTTGCAGAAGATAATTCCTGCGTGTCATCATAAATTAATCTTGTGGAATTTCCTAACTCTGAGAAACCTGCTTGACCTAAACGCCAACCAATACCGTCTAACTGAGCAGACTGAAATATCTTGAATGCGTCAGCACAAGTGAAGGTAACAATAGAGTCTGCACCTTCTGAGATAAACTTTACAGGAATAGATTGTAAGAAACCTTCATAAATAACATAGGTTGTTGAATCATAGGTAGCAGAAATACGCACTCTTTTAAGAGGTTGTATCTTTGTCCTTGCATTAGCTGAGTCATAGTAAGGACTAGAAGTGTTGTTCGGATTAAATCTATTGTCAGCGTTTGATACTGAAAAGCTCATTGTACCTGCAACAAACTCTCCAATCTCGTTTGCTCGTCCTCGTCTAGTTGTAAAAGCTCTAAGGTACGTTGTTATATCTGTATAAGATTGTGACTCATCAAACGGCTCTGAATCAAAAGCAACTTGTAAAGTTAAGGAAACATTGGAATCAAAATTGGCACTCATTATAAAGCCACATTAATACCTTTACGTTGTGCTTGTTTTAGAGCTTCGGCTACGGCTAACTGTACATCTTCTGATGTACCTAGTAAGTTACCAGTATTGACTGTAATAATAGTACCACCTGCACTTGTTCCAACTCTACCACCAGTTGACTCTGCAAACCTATCAACAAATTGTTCTCCTGCTTGTCCTAAGCTACCAAATTTTTTGGTTGGTGCAGGTGTTGTTGGTGCAAAATCTTCTTCTGCAACTGCTTCGACTATATCATCTATAACTTTATTCTCTGTTGGTGGAGTAGCAGGTGGTGGAGTTCCACCATTAGTTAACCTTCTAGCGTCTGTAATCATTTTCATAAAGCCGTTGTATAGATAACTAAAAGTACCGAGACCTAGTTTCTCCATTTGTTCTATTGCGACTGTAAAAGAAGATAATGCTTTTTGGTCAGCGATAGCTTCGTCTAGTTCCATTTTTGCTAATGCTATTTCCATTAAGTTCTCAGGTGTTTGTGCAGTAGCTTCATTTAATTCTTTTTGTGCTTCTGCAAGGTCAGTAGTTGCTTTTTCAAGTTCTACCTCTGCTCTTGTGACATCTTCTAACGCTCTATCTAAACTTCTTTGGGCTTGTATTTCGTCATTGGTCGCACTCTCACTAGCAATTCTTATTTCAGTAAGTTTTTGTTTTGCGACTGCTAGTTGAAGTTCTTGTAACTTACTACGTTCTTGTTGTTCTTCTAATCGCTCAACGGCAACTCTTTGACTCTCGATAGCTAATTCTTCTTCTAATGTTACTTGTTTAGATAGAATCTTTTGTTTTTCTAACTCTGCCTCAGCTTTTGAAACTTCATCTATTGCTTTTTGTAAGTTTTCGTCAGCTTTAATTTTTTTCTTTGCTTCTCTATTTCGTGCAGTTTCTAAATCAATTTCTCTTTGTTTTATATCATTTAGTTTTTGTGTTGCACTTAGTATTCTGCTGAGTATTGGAATAGCTTTACTTTGTCGTTCTTCGTTAAGTTTCTTTTCTTCGTCTGTAAGTTCTTCTACTGAGTCTGCTAAGTCTTTGTTGTTATCAATTTGACGTTGTGATAGTTCGTCAAGTCCGTGCATACCTTGTGCTAAGTCTCTGTTAATTTTATCTTGGAACTCTTGTTTTTCATTAGCTATTTGTACTGTTCGTGCATATTCTTGGTAAGTTTGAGCAGTTTTTTTATTTTGTTCTTCTATTTGTCTTTGTTTAGCTTCTACTCCAGTAAGACCAAATCCATAAATTTCTAATTTATCTCCTGATTTTTCGAGTTCTCTGTTTGTTTCTTTAACTTGTTTAATAAAATCTGTAAATCCTTGAACACCTGCTGAGATTTCTTCTACCAAGTCTATGATGAATGGCGTTACGGAAGCACCAATCTCTGACCCAAGCTCGCTTAATGATTGTCTCATTATGTCGGTCTTAGCGTTGAGAGACCCCATTTGCTTGTCAGCAACTTCTTCGGTCATTCCACCTGCGTCCTCTAAAGCCTTTTGATAATTTCTAATTTCATTACCTGCACCTGACAAGATTTTAACTGCGTCAGCTACACCACGATTCAAACCTAACTGGTCTAATGTACTTGCCTTAAGTTCATCAGACATTGGAGATAATACTGAGTCTAAGTTTTCTACTAAGTCTGCAACGTTGAGTAAGTTGCCTTCTGAGTCAAACATTTGAAGATTAAGTTTCTTAAACTCCTCACTATTTTTTGCAGTAGCTCTAGGAATATCTCTTAGTAACTGGTTTAACTTTTCGCCTGCTTCTGCACCTTTAACACCTCTATCTGCAAATGCTGATAAGACTGCTACACCTTCTTCAATACCTTTGTTAGCAACCTTAAGAGAAGCACCTGCCTTGTTTGTGAGAGCTTCTGAGAACTGTTGTACAGAAGCGTTAGCTAAAGTGTTAGCTTTTACTAATACATCTGTAACTCTTGTTAGGTTTTCTAAGTTTTGTTGAGCGTCATCTACTGTTAATCCTAATGCTGATTGTGAGTCAGTTGCTAAGTCAGTAGCAAGAGCCATATCGAACATACCTGCTTGAGCAAATTTTGCAACCTGTGGTAATGCACTTATAGATTGTTGAGCGTCTAAACCTGCTGACGCTAAGAAAAAATATGCTTCGGCAGATTGTTCAGCAGAAATTCTTGTTGTTCTTGATAGAGCCATAGCTTGAGACTCCATAGCTCTTTGTTCTTCAAGAGTTGTGTCCATAATTGCAAGAGACTGAGTCATCTTGTCGTTGAACTTTGCGTATTCTTGTACTGCCGAAGATAGTCCTTTGACTAAAGCAACACCTACGGCAATAGCTACTGTGCCTGCAACTTTACCAAACTTATCAAACTTCCCTGCTGATTTATCAGTCTTATTACCCAATGTATTCATTTCGGCTTGAGCTTTTGTGAATCCTTCTAGGACGAGTTTTATTAGGATATTTGAACTACCCATTATCTTTGTTTCCTTTTCTTAGCTTCTGCTTCTGCCATAGCTCGTTGTTTGTTCCTCTCTTGTTGTTCTACATAGTAGTATGTAGCCCATTGAGAATACTCCAATGATGACATTTTAGTCCTTAGTTCGCCAACTGTCATTCTTAAGTCGCGAGCTAATCTAAATTGGAAGGCTAAGTCAGGGTTAGCTTTTGAAATCTTCGGCTAATACCGATTCAATCTCACTTCCCACACCGTTAAGTGTATTGAGTTCTGCAAATATTAAATCTATAACTGTTGCGTCTTTTTCATAGAGCGTATCTATTGCTTCATCAGTTAATACAGGGTCTACAACACTCTCTTTAAGAAGTGCTTTTTGATAATCAAAAGCGTCTGTTTGTTCGCCATTGATTAATCGACCTAATTCGATTTGCATTTTTTTAGATATGCCTTTTACTTTGATAGAGACATTCCATTGTGGAATATCAATAGTCTTAGTTGGCACATCAGGTAATGACTTGATGTCATCTAAGTTTAAAATTTTAGCCATACGTCTAGCTCTCCTTTTACTTATTAATGTGTTGCTCTTGTGATTGCACCTGAAACTTGCATATCGGCAGAATATCCTACGACATCTCCTACTGGGCTAGATATAGCATAAGAAGTCAAAATTGCTTCTCCTGTATATTTAACTGCACCTGCACCTGTTCCCTCAGGACTATATTCAAAAGATAGAGTTGCTGATTGTCCAACAACTGCACCAAATATAGCGTCAGCAGTACTATCCCAAAGACCTGACAATCCAATTGTCGCGTCTTTTAGACCTGCGATATATGTTTTATTATCTGCACCTAGTGTTGTAGTTTCAGATACATCTGATGTTTCAGGAAAATCAACATTGTTAACATAGCTTGAGATGTCAGTTAATGCCCCACCTGAGTTATCAAGTTTGAAAACTGAATCTTTACCGTGTACAAATGCCATATATTCTCCTTTTAATTATTTCTTCCAAATCCAACTATAACATTGAAACTTGGGGTTGTCCCACTAACAGTATAAACGACTTTTAAGTATCGATTTACTGTTGTGCCACTTGCTACTTCTTTAACTTCTGCACCTGCTGATGTTAAAGCAGTAAAAGTTACAAGGTCTGCGTAGGTTGAATCGTCTGCTGAGTGTGTAATCTTAGCAGTCAACGTAGGCGTACTTGTTCCTGATACTGATGTTGCAATTATAAAAGCACCACCACCATTGGCAGTAGAGCTTGTATTATCTCTAGCAGTTCCGTTACCTGTTGCAGTAACAGTAGCGTTTTCTAAAACGCTTCCACTAAAAAATCCACTTGCTTGTAAGTCAAAGGTAACTGCAACAACATCTCCAACAGGACTTGATATCCCATAATTAGTTGTTACACCTTTGCCGAACATACAATCATCTGTTGCGTCAACACCGTCAAATCCTATTAGTGCTACTTTATCATTAGCACCGACTAAACCTTGAATAATGTTATCAGCAGTAGCGTCAAAAAATCCTGAGAAGGAAACTGTTGCGTCTTTTTCTCCTGCAACGTATGTTTTGTTAGAGCTACCAAAAGTGGTTGTCTCTCCAACATCAACTGTTCTACTTGGGTCAGCAGAATTTAAATAAGAACTCAAATCTGTTGAGTCCATAAAAACTTTGGTATCTTTACCGTGTATAAAAGCCATTTACTTTTTACCTGTCCTTCTTGTACTACGTCTTGTTCTTGACGGCTTACTGCCACCAGTTCCATATTTTGACATATCTCTCCTTATCTTAGCCTTACTTTTTTAATTTCCAAGCCAAAGAAATCTCTGCTGAAACTCTGCGTGTTATTTTCCTACGCTCTTTTCTTGTGTTCTTTTCAGCTATAAGTAAGAATGGAACTAAGGGAGTTCCTCTCTCGTTAATGGAGTTTACCACAGAATAAGGGTTGACATCTGTTTTTCGACTAGCCCATTCTTCTATTGGTTGTATTGGTGGATAGTGTGGTTTAGTTCTCCAGTTAGCACCACCCCAGTTTTTTCTGTTCTTCTTTGGTGGCAATCTATAACCATTAGGAAGTCTTTTAAAGTTTCCGTGTACAAAAGCTGAATGTGGTGCAGTTGCTTCTACCTTGACTGATGTAGGCAACCTTCCTCGCATAGCAACATTCTTAGCCTTGATAGATTTCTGTAACTTACCAGTATCAACAGGTACGACCTTCTTAGCTTCTTCAACAATAACTTCTGAGTGTTCATTCATAAGATGACGCAAAGGTATAAGAGTGAAACCTGCGTTTTGTAATTTACGTTTAATCTGAGTCATTCCATTTATTTGGAAATTGTTTTTAGTTGCCATAAAGACATACTAACAAAGATTGTTTAGAACTTCTCCAAACAATCTTGGCAAACAACAAAGGTTTGGTTTGTTGCTTCAAAGTCTGTATTTAAAAGACTATCAGGGTGTTTGGCACTAGCACCTGTGTTGAAATCACATTCTGACCTATCTTTAAAAGTAAGCATTCCGTCAGGCATTACATACTCGTCATATTCTTCTTGAATACAAACTGTTACTTCTTCGTAGCCATCTTCCCAAATTACATTACGACCTTGTGCTTTTGCTTTTTCTAAAGTCTTTATTAATTCATTCATAAGAATATATTATATAATCTTTGATTATAATGCAAGTATTTAATCAGAAATCCATAGAAAAAAGGTCAATGTTTATAGGCTTTTATAAATTATTTAAAAATAATTATAGAATTGTGCCACTTAAAGTGACTTTTTTGTGTCCTTTGAGTATGGTTTGGACATCAGGGTCAAGACGTGAAAAGAGTTCACTAACGCCTGTATTTATATCTCCATAGGTATTGAAGGGAGTATCTTTTCTCTTAAAGTATCTAAGAGCTTGTATTAATGTTGCAGTCTTTATATCTTCGGGTACTGCTGAATAACCCCACTTCGCAGTAATTTCTATATTGTTTTTTATGCTTGGGTCAAATCTCTCTGAGCTTCTTGTATCAAGAATTGTAATCTTGTTGTAAGGCTCGTAGTATGTTGTGCCACCAGTAATCTTTATGACTCTAGGATTGGTTGGCTCGACAATGTAGTCAGTATTTAAAGTTAATGTAGTTTCAAAAGTTCCGTCATCATTATCATCTAGCTTTACTATCAAGCCAGTTGTTGTAGAGATGTCAGGTGTATCAAGATAGATAGAGCTTTTAGGTGTAAAAGTTTTTACAACAACACTCTCATCTTGCGAGAATTTCCTACCACAAATTGAATCAATTAATCTACAAGCAGAATCAATAGCAGTATCTATATTATTATCTTGTGCCGTACCTGTTAATCCAATATATGCTTTTAAATCATCTTTGTCGACATACTGAGTATGAGCCATTTAAGACCTACTTAGCTTTATTTTCTTTAGGTGCTTTTGCTTTGGTTGTAACAAATTTAAGAGCTTTATAATCTGCGTCACTCATCTCTTGACCTGCACGACCCATTAGTTTTCCTTTATTCCAACCTTTAGGAAGTCCGTCATTTGATTCGGCACATTCGCCTTTTTCATTACACCAAATATCTTTTTTTAATATCATAATTTCCTTTTTGCTTAATGTCCCACTCTCATAAGATGAATGGGACATTAAAGCCATTTTATCTAATTTCTTAGAAGTTTGTGATTGAACAGAACGCAGTAGCTCTATAAATAGGCATACCGAGTCTTACTGTTGCCTTCATAACGACAATGTCTTTTACGAAGTTCTCATCGTGTGAATCAGACATAGCAACTTCCATACCTTGTCTTGCGACAATGTGAATTGCTTGTCCACCACCGAATACACCAACAATAACTGTTCCTGCACCTGCTTCTGTTGATAATACAACAGGAAGTCCCCAAAGGGTAGGTGCAACGCCACCACCGAATTGTCCTGCACCAACAAATAGAGGGTTTAAGCTACCACTTGTTGTAACTGCATTGACTTCGGTAACGAGTTGATACCAGTCGGAAGGGTGCATAATAATTGCGTCAGGTGTTAAGAAGCTATCTTTCTGAATTTCAGTAATTGCTTCATAAACTTGACCAATTCTTTTTAGGTTTCCTGAGAAACTTGAGAAATCAAAAGTGTTGATTCCTGATTTATTCAAGATACCTGTTAGGTTAGCACCTGAGCCTGACCCACCAATCATTTGGTCGGAGACTGCAAGTCTTACCATTGTTTGTAATCTTGAATCAAGATAACCTTGTACTGCTGAAACGTCAGCTAACAATTCTTCTGTTACAGGAAGGAAAGCACCAATCTTACGAATGTTCTCTGTTCTTTCTGTAAAAGCTAATGCGTTTTCGCCTAAAGCTGAGCCTTCGGCAGTTGCAGTAGCATTGTTAGTGAATGTTGTTTCTTCCAAATACTTGTATTGATAGTTATCAGTTGTGATTGTATCAATAAGGTCAGGTATTTGTAATGGGTCAAGTGTAGCAGTAGGTACTACTAAGTCTGACCTTGTAACAGCAGGTGGGTAACCTGATTCTGTTAAAGTAGTTTTTAATTCTACTTGTGGATTCCACTTAAGTTCGGAGTTAATGTTCTTTTGTCCATTTTCCATAAAACTTTTGTAAGCATTAGAGTCCATAAATTGACCACCAAGAGATTTTCTTACTTCTTTTGGCTCGTCATTGTGGATTGGCATTGATTTAACTTCTTTGCCTTTTTCTAATGCGTCCTCAAGTCTTGCTTCTTGAACTTCAAGAGCGTTTAACTCGTTTACTTTTTCATTAAGTTTTTCAATCTCGATATTTCTATCTTCGATAGCTTGTTTTTTCTCAACAGAAATTTCTGAGCCACTTTCAAAAGTGTCCTTCATTTCTTTGATAGCACCAAACTGTGTTTCTCTTAATGCGTGGAGTTCCTGATTGAGTTCTGTTAATTTACTCATTCCTTTTCTCCTTCAATAGTTATGCCTTGACTTTGTGCCAAGACTTCTTGAGTTGTTAACCATAGTTTGTCTAATTCATCAGAAGGTTGCTTTGCTTCTTCTTGTTCTGCACCTAGTCCAAGAATTGAGTCTAAATCGTTATAGACTTCTTGGATTCGGTCTTGAATCTGCATAAGTGAATCTTGAGCAGACTTGGATAACATTTTGCCTTTTTCTAAGCGTAAAGAAGTAAGTTCTTTTGCTCTATCAATGAAACTGTCGATTGTGTTAAGCACACTCTTGGCTTCATCTGTGAATCTAAGACCCGATTCAACATTTTTTACATCTTGTTCTTTTTGTTCTTTGACTGATAGCGTATGAGTTAATTGATTCGCACCAACAAGAACTGGAGAAACTTCATAAACAGTTGCAGATTTTATGTACCTAACGTTTGTAGATTGTCCGTCTTTTGTAAACTGACCTTCCTCAGCGTCATCTACTTGGAATCCGAATGACCATTGTTGTAAGTCTCCCATAGCTTTAACAAGTTTATATGCTTCTTGTCCTGCTTCTGTATCTAAGAAAAATTCTCCTTTAGCTACTGCTTTTTCTTCGTCTTGTGAAATAGTAGCTTTACCTATTGGCGACTCCCACTTGTGAGACCAAACCATTGGTACTTCTTTACTCTCTCCCCAAGCTGATTTTAATGAGTTGGGTACAACAACATCTCCGTCTGAATCGACTGTATTAAATACTGAGAATACTGCTTCTACTTTTCCTTCGGCTTCTGTATCTAAAGCAAAATTTACCGACTTAAATTCTTTGTCCATTATTCTTCTTCCTTTTCTATCCACGCTTCGTTTTTTTCTGTGGAAGGGTCGTCTGCGATAAAGTGTCCTTTATCATCTCTTGCTCTTACTTTAGTAGATTCTGCTAACTTTTTTTCTTTATATGCCTTATCTATCTTGATAAGCATACCTTGTTCGACAAGCCACTTAATACTTTTTTGTGGCACTTTTTTATTATCGATAATTTCGCCTTGAGCAAAATATTTATCTCCGACTGTTATGCCATTTACTACTTCATACATTATGTTATTATCTCCACGCTAAATTCTACGCCTAAGTAATCAATACTGTTTATAGTATATACACCATAATTACTTGCTTCAACAACTCTAGCAGAAGAAACCACACCACCAAGTGTTGAATCTCCTTCTACTGCTTGTTTTATACTTGAGCTTCCACTTCCTGCAAGAAATTCATCAAGAGAATCTTGCGATAATTCTGCGTCAACTCTTGAAACATAAAGATAAAGAGGTATTTCGTATGAGTCTGAGCCACGAGACATTGTAGAATCATAATCTACTGAACTCATTACTCCAACTACGGCAGTTGGTGGCTCTATTGAATCAGGAACATAGGAATAAACACTTAGTCCTGAAATTGTTGCAAGTCTCGTTGAGAGACCCGACCTTATGCTTGATAAACTTGCCATAGGTTTACTATAACAAAAAAGCCACCAATGTAGGTGGCTTAATTGCTTTTGTTAGATTTTACTTACAACAACCCATAAATTCTATTTTTATATTTTCATAACTCATTGGGTGGTAGTCATAAAGCATATCGTGTAGTTCTTTTTTTTCTGTAACTTTTAAATTATTATCAAGTTTTGGATTTAAAAATTCTACATAATTTCCAAATATGTAACCACTTTCTAAACCACCACTTCTTGATTTTAATGGGTTATTTAAATCTCTACAATTTTCCTTATGCACAGTAACAGTAAAATTACCGTGTAGTAATACTCCTAGTTTCATTTTGTTCTCCTTGTTTGTTTCATTCATAATCAAAGATTACTACAAATAAAAAGTAATGCAACTCTTTTTAGTGATTTTCACTATTAATGCAGATAGCAGTAGCTTCGGAGTTTAGATGAATGAATGAAACAAAGCTACTGCTTCATTATCTGCTTTATAACTAGGTACAGGGAATGAAACCTAGCTACAATTTTATATTAACACTAAATGTCTCCTCTGTTACAGTCGTAACAAAGTTCAGAGCTTCCGTCTAGTAAAGTTACTTGGTCGCACTCTTTACAAGTATTGTTTTCTTTTACTTGGCTCATTGTTCTCCAAACAAGTCATCAAAACATTTAGGGTGCGAGCCTGAGATGATTTGTTCCCAACCTGATTTATCTAGGTAAGGAAAATACTCTTTGACTTCTTTTCTTGGTAAGTCCCACATATAGTTATGCCAGTCTTTTCTAATAACATCAACCGTACCTTCTTCGCCACACATATAGCAGGGAGAAGTAGGCACAGTAACAATATCGTCAAGAACATCTCTGCTCATAAATTTATAGTTACTCATTAAGAGTTGTGCATTTTGGATTGTGATATGTCCTGCACAGTTCTTTTCTTTTGGGCAGTTGCAATCAATTATCATTTTTGTTCTCTCTCCTCAAGTTGTATTTGTAATCTGCGTATCATCAGCAACTTGCTCACTTCTTCCAGTTGGTTGACGTGGTCAAGATGATTGATGAGTTGTTTTATGTTTTCAAATATTGTCATTTTAGAATCACATCTTCCTTCTCGAACTCTGCTTTACAATGTATGCACTCAAGAGCAGACCACATCAAGTGAGTGACCTCAAGCTCAAGACTACAATCAGGACAATCAAATTTAAAGGTTGTTCGCTTTCTATAAATCATTACAGAC
>Ga0070754_10001995_pt1 | contig 15478 bp, 13 predicted proteins | sample VirMetDEL_Sep_01_FD_75181 | JGI IMG/M metagenome (GOLD analysis project Ga0070754, IMG submission 75181) | Aqueous microbial communities from the Delaware River and Bay under freshwater to marine salinity gradient to study organic matter... | ecosystem: Environmental > Aquatic > Marine >... | reverse complement strand
GTCGATGAAGTTGGTGCGACGCAGGGTCAGGATGCGCGCCATCGTCAGCTTGGCGAAATGCTCGAGCATCGACAGTTCCTGCGGGGTCATCGCCCGCCGCGGCTGGGTGTCGATGATGCACAGACTGCCCAGGCCGAGCCCTTCCGGCGTGATCAGGGGCATGCCCGCATAGAAACGAATGCCCGGCTCACCGGTGACCAGCGGGTTGTTCTGGAAGCGCACATCCTGGGTGGCATCGAGCACCTGGAACGGCTCGTTGGCGAGAATGGCATAGGCGCAGAAAGAGTCCTGTCGCGGCGTTTCCTGCGCCAACAGCCCGACCCGCGCGGTAAACCACTGGCGCTGTTCGTCGACGATCGAGATCAACGCAATCGGCGCCTGAAAATACTCCGCCACCATGCTCACGATGTGCTCGAACACCTCGTCGGGCGTTGTGTCCAGCCGGCACAACTGCGTCACCTGCAACTGGCGCTGCGCTTCATTTATCGGGATTGGAGCACCAGCCATACGATCACTGCCTGGAAATTTAAAATGGGCCCGAACCGTCAGCGCGACGTCCGGGATAGGGTGTGCGGACATCAGGGGCAGGCCCAAGGAATCAGCACAACAGAACCTCTTGCCAACATATCGGCCGGTGCGTTTGTTCCTTAACGAGGTGTCGACAAGAGGTGCGGGGGTGTCGGCATGGGCGTCCTCGTCTCGGATCTACCCCTGCATATGTGTACGATTCGCTCTTCGGTGTCGCTCAGGAACGCCTTGGCCGCATCGTTTTCCAAACTTCATCCCTTACAGGTGAATTCGGACCCGGTGGGGTTCAACAGCCGACAACCAGCAGCAGGAACCGCCCACACGCTCGGTGGAGGCTCCAAAGGACGATGCCCGGACATACCTGACGCGATAAATGAGGTGCCTGCTTTTCTCTCCGGTGGCGGTGAGATGGGGGCGTTGATGCGAAGCCATGACTGGTCGGCCACGCCGTTCGGCCCGATCGAGAGTTGGCCGCAGTCCCTGCGCGCCATGGTCGGCGCTTGTTTGAATTCGCCGCTGCTGGGAACCGTGCTCTGGGGGCCGGAGCTGCGGATGCTCTATAACGATGCGTATGTGGCGTCGATGGCCGACCGACACCCCGGCGGCCTCGGCCAACCGGTGGCGGAGGTCTGGGGCGAAGCCTGGGAGATGGTGGCGCCACCGTTTTATCACGCGATGCGCACCGGCGAAGGCTTCGCACAGGACCGGGTCGAGCTGCCCATGGTGCGCAACGGCCTGCCGGAGATCACCTACTGGAACATCAGCGCGACGCCGATTTTCGGTGAAGACGGCCGCATTGTCGGCCTGCTGAACCAGGGCATCGAGATCACCGGTCAGGTGATCGCCGAACAGCAGCGCCTGGCCGCCAAGCAGCAGTTGCGGGACATGAACGAGCAGTTGGCGCACGAGGTTGCCATCCGTACGGAAGAGCGCAACTTGATGTGGGACACCTCGCCCGACCTGATGGTGGTGATCAACTTCGAGGGTATCTTCCAGCGGGTGAACCCGGCGTGGACAGCCTTGCTCGGCTATCAACCCGAAGAACTGATCGGGCATCACATCAACGAATTCATTGTTGAAGAAGACCATCCGTGTACGGTTGACGCCTACCTGGCCGCGGCCGGTGGCCAGCAGGTTCGGATCGTCAACCGCTACCGCCACAAGAACGGGGCGCAGCACTGGATCTCCTGGGTTGCCGCACCGGCAGGTAGCAAGACGTACGCCACCGGCCGAGACATCACCGAGGAAAGGGCGCGACAGGCGCAGCTCGAATCGACCCATGATCAGCTGCGTCAGGCACAGAAAATAGAAGCGGTCGGCCAGCTCACCGGCGGCCTGGCGCATGACTTCAACAACCTGCTGGCGGGCATCTCGGTCAGCCTGGAAATGATCGAGACCCGAATTCGACAAAAGCGCACCGACGAGATCTCGAAATACCTACTGATCGCCCAGGCCGCAACCAAGCGGGCCGCGGCGCTGACACATCGCCTGCTGGCGTTTTCCCGCCGCCAAACCCTGGCACCCAAAGCCATCAATGCCGGTCGGCTGGTCAGCGGCATGCTCGACATGGTGCAGCGCACGGTGGGCCCGAATGTCGTCGTCGAGAGCTACTGCGCCGGCGATTTGTGGACGGCGCTGGTCGATCCGTCACAGCTGGAAAACGCCCTGCTCAACCTCTGCCTCAATGCCCGCGACGCGATGCCCGAAGGCGGACGCATCACGGTCGAAACCGGCAACCGCGTGTTCGATACCCAGAGCGCCCGACAGCAGGAGATTCCCGAGGGCGAATACCTGGCGATCCGGGTCACTGACACCGGCACAGGCATGCCGCCCGAAGTACTGGACAAGGCGTTCGAGCCCTTCTTCACCACCAAGCCGATGGGCGAAGGCACGGGCCTCGGCCTGTCGATGATTTACGGATTCGCGCAGCAGTCCGGGGGCCAGGTACGTATCCGTTCCCAACTGGGCGCTGGCACCACTGTCAGCCTCTACCTGCCACGCTACCTCGGCACCGCAGACCGCGATACTGGCTCGCGCGGTTTGCCGCCCGTGCTGCCCGCCCAGCGAGGCGAGACCGTGCTGGTCGTCGATGATGAACCGACGGTGCGGCTGCTGATTACCGACCTGCTGGCAGATCTCGGCTATCGCGCCATTGTCGTTGCCGACGCGGTGGCGGGGCTCGAAGTGCTGCAGTCCAGCGTGCGCATCGACCTGCTGCTGACCGACGTTGGCCTGCCGGGCGGCATGAACGGCCTGCAGCTCGCCAACGCCGGTCGTCTCAGTCGTCCTGATCTGCGGGTGTTGTTCATCACCGGGTATGCCGAGAATGCGCTGTTCCACAGCGGCCAGCTGGAGCCCGGCATGGCGGTGCTTACCAAGCCGTTCTCGGTCAACAACCTGGCCGAGCGGATGCACGAGCTCATCGGACAGTCAGCCGCGCTGCGTGGCTGAATTCCTACCCTTTCGCTAGGACTTTCGTCGGGTAACCTGGTTTGCACTGGAACCATCTGCCCGCTCCTTGCCTCTGCTGAATACCCGGTGAGAAAACACCGAACCAAGCCGAGATGCCGCAATAGGCGTCTCGCCCAGCACAATGAGGGTAAAGACATGGCTGACGAACAACGTATCCGCGAACGCGCCCATGAAATCTGGGAAGCCAAGGGCCGTCCCGACGGGCAGGAGCAAGAGAACTGGGCGCAAGCGCGCGACGAGATGGAGCCTTTCTACAAGGAAGGCGATGCCACCGCTGGCAGCGTCGAAAGCAGTGTCGCGATTCCCATGCCCAAGCAGCCGGAAGGCGAACGCTGATCGGCTGAGTCGTCGGGGCGCGGTGTGTCAGCGCCGGCTCCGACGCCAGGTACCACCGTTTCGCAGCTGCTACGGCAGACCGCGCCTTCCTCCTCTTGGGCATTCGTTCCGATGGTAAATCTCGACTTCAAGGCCATTTTCCAGGCCGTGCCCAATCTGCACCTCATTCTTTCGCCTGAGCCGTCATTTATCATTCTGGCGGCGAGCGATGCGCAGTTACGTGCGACCAATACGCGCCGGGAAGACATTGTTGGGCGGCCGGTTTTTGAGGTGTTCCGCAAGAATCCTGAAGAACCTCACGAGTTCGGCACCAGCGTGCTGCGCGCCTCTCTCGAGCGAGTACTGCAGACCGGTATACCGGATCGCATGGCCATTACCCGCTACGACATTCCTCGGCCCGAGTGCGAAGGTGGCGGCTTCGAGCTGCGCTATTGGCGCCCGCTCAACGTACCGGTGCTGGACGAGGACGGCGATTTGCTCTGCATCATCCATCAGGTCGATGACGTGACCGAGCAGGTGCTCAGCGAGGATCGCACTACGCTCAGCCATACCAACGAGCGCTTCCGCGCCGCGCTGCAGGCGTCCGGTACGGGTACGTTCAACTGGTACCTGAACGACGGCAGCCTGCAGTTCGATAGCTCACTGCAACAGATGTTCGGGCTCGCCTTGGGCCAAAGGCTCGACAGCCTTGAACGGCTCATCGAGCACGTGCACGGTGATGACCGCGAGCGGGTACAGCAGGCCTTTGCTCGCTACGCCACCGGCAAGCTTGCCTACATTGCCGGTGCCTGCACCGACATCAGCGCACGCAAGCGAGCCGAGCAGGCCCAGCGGGTCAGCGAGCACCGCCTGCGCCAGCTCAACGAAACCCTTGAAGCCCGCGTCGCCGCGGAAGTCAGCGAGCGCAGCCGCACCGAACAGGCGTTGCGTCAGGCCCAGAAGATGGAGGCCGTCGGCCAGCTCACAGGCGGCATCGCCCATGACTTCAACAACCTGCTGACCGGCATCATCGGCAGCCTCGACCTCATGCAGCGACGTTATCGGCGTGGCGAAGTGGCGGATGTCGAGCGTTACATCGACGCTGCTGTGACTTCAGCGCAGCGGGCAGCGGCCCTGACGCAACGGCTGCTGGCGTTCTCTCGCCAGCAGGCGCTCGACCTCAAGCCGGTCGACGTCAACCAGCTGGTCGCCTCGCTGGAAGACCTGCTCCACCGCACCACCGGCGAGAACGTCGCGGTCGTCACCCAGCTCAGTGTGGGGCTGCCGCCCGCCTGCATGGACGTGAATCAGCTCGAAAACGCCGTCATCAACCTTGTCATCAACGCGCGCGATGCCATGCCGCACGGCGGCCGCATCTCCCTCTCTACGGCTAGCTTCCACCTGGGCAGCGAGCCGGACCCCAGCCGTCGCGGCCTGACCGAGGGCGACTACGTGCTGCTGACCGTCAGCGACACCGGCGTTGGCATGACGCCGGACGTGATCGAGCGCGCGTTCGAGCCCTTCTTCACCACCAAACCCATCGGCAAGGGCACCGGCCTCGGGCTCTCGATGATCTATGGCTACATCAAACAGGCCAAGGGCTACATCCACATCGAGTCCCAGCCTTACGGCGGCACGGAGGTGCACCTCTACCTGCCCGTTCACCATGGCGAGATGAGCACTGTGGAAGTGGCGCCCGAGCGAACGCCACAAGGTACCGGCGAGACGATTCTGGTGGTCGAAGACGAACCCGTGGTCCGCTCGCTGGTGGTCGAAGTGCTCAATGACCTGGGCTACGAGACGCTGGAAGCCGGCGAAGCCTCCGAGGCGCTGCTGATCACCGAAAGCCCACAGCGAATCGACCTGATGGTCTCCGACGTCGGCCTGCCCGGCATGAACGGCCGGCAGTTGGCCGAAATCGTTCGCCAGCAACGCCCCGGCTTGAAAGTGCTGTTTGCCACCGGTTACGCCGAGAGCTTCGCGGCTAACGATATCCTCGGGCCGGACATGGCTGTGATGACCAAGCCGTTCGCCATCGATGCCTTTGCCCTCAAGGTCGGGGAAATGCTGAGTCCGCATGGCCGTTGAGCTGCGCCCCGCTGCAGCGCGGTTCGGGCACAGGTTTGCTGAATCGCGCCAGCTGCGCCTAGCCGTTGCGCTACGTTTCAGCGAAGCGTAACGCTTGCGCTGAACAATCAAGGTTGGCGCCGCGACACGCGGGCACTACCGTGTACCGACCAGACCATTTCAATCAACGCGGCCACACAGACCCAGTGAACCGCTAGCGAGCGAACGTCAGGCTGCTCTGAAAGCAGCATGGCTGAGCGCAGCAGGTTCACAGGGTCCGGCCCCTCGAAAGGAGAAACAGCTGATGAGTGCTGAAACCATGCGTCATATCGATCACCGTCCCGGCGGCGGCGCCGAGTGCCTGCGGATGGCCGAAGGGCCCGTACCTGAACCCGGCCCGCAGGATGTGCTGGTGCGTGTGGCTTACGCCGGCATCAACCGCCCGGATGTATTCCAGCGCACCGGCAGCTACCCGCCTCCGCCTGACGCCTCGCCGCTGCTCGGCCTGGAAATCTCCGGTGAAATCGTCGCCCTCGGCGCCAACGTGACCAGCTGGAAAGTCGGCGATCAGGTCTGCGCCCTCACCCCTGGCGGCGGCTACGCCGAATACTGCGTGGCCCCGGCCGAACACTGCCTGCCAGTGCCCGCCGGGCTGTCACTGCTGGAAGCGGCGGCGCTGCCGGAAACCTACTTCACCGTCTGGAGCAACGTGTTCGAGCGCGGCCGCCTGCAACCCGGCGAAGCCTTCCTGGTGCACGGCGGCTCCAGCGGCATCGGCCTGACCGCGATCCAGCTGGCCAAGCAGTTCGGCGCCACCGTCTACACCACTGTCGGCAGCAGCGAAAAAGCCGACGCCTGCCGGCGTGCCGGTGCGGACCGGGTGACCAACTACCACGAAGAAGACTTCGTCGACGTGCTCAAGCAAGCCACCGACGGCAACGGCGTCGACGTCATCCTCGACATGGTCGGCGGCGACTACATCCCCCGCAACGTCAAATCCCTCGCCGTTGAAGGCCGACTGGTACAGATCGCCTTCCTCAAGGGCAGCCGCGTCGAACTCGACACCATGCCGATCATGCGCAAGCGCCTCACCTTTACCGGCTCCACCCTGCGCCCACGCAGCCGCGAGGAAAAAGCCGACATCGCCAAGGCCCTGCACGACAAGGTCTGGCCCCTGCTCGACCAGGGCCTCTGTCACCCGGTGATCCACGCCACCTTCCCCCTTGCCGAAGCTGCCGAAGCGCACCGGCTGATGGAAAGCAGCAAGCACATTGGGAAGATTATGTTGGAGGTTGGGCGTTAAACCCTCGTTCACGCCAGCTCAGCGCTCGCACCGCTAAGGTCGAGCGCCTATCGGTTGGCTCACAAGCCAAACTCATGAGATGTAGTGATTAAAAAAGGGCGGCCGCCTCGGGGCGCCAGCAGGCCGTTCCGCTTTAAATCGGTCTGGCAGGAAGCTGGCTTTCTCGTCTACCCCCGAAGCGCAAAACCGAACAGCCTAAGTCAGCGACATGGCAGAATTTTCGTAGTGAGTACCGGGCCGAAGCTGCTCAGTGCTCTCTCACTTGGCTGGCAATCTATGCAACCTCAGCGGTCAGCGCCCATGCGCTGATGATAATTGCATCGAGGATAGCGCTAAGATCGTCAGTATCTAGTTCAGCAAACACCTGTTCGGGTGGCGCTGATTTCTGGCCTAGGCGAATCGTAAGCAGGACAAGGCCCCGGATGATAAGCGTTGTGATATGCGGCTGTTATGGGCGAGCACGATTGAACGGTTGGTGACGACTACCAAGAAAGTCCAGTTTCTACGTGACGATGAGGAATGGCAATAGGCATGACTGGGAGTGTTTTGACTGTGACATAATTTTCGTTTCGTACAGTGTCTGAAAGACATGTTAATTGAACTTTGAGGAGGCGGCATGGCGAGTAGGGCTAACCTGGTAAATCTGGATGCAATGATAAAACGAGCTGACTTTGCGTCAGAAGCATCTGATGAATCTCTTTTCGAAAACGTCTCAACAATTTCAGTACGGGACTTCACGAAAGGTGGCCTAATCGGCCCTAGTCTAAGAAAGCCTGATTTCCAACGTGAGACAAATCACTGGACGCCGCAACAGGTAGTTTCTCTTCTCGAGTGCTTTACAAACGGTGATTTGATCCCTTCGGTAATCTTGTGGCAGTCTCCAACATATCTATTTGTAATTGATGGTGGGCATAGGCTCAGTGTGCTCCGAGCATGGATTGAGGATGACTATGGCGATGGCCCACTGTCACATTCATACTTCGGAAATGAAATATCTAAAGAGCAAAGACTGCTTGCTGAGCGCACTAGACGATTGATTGCTGAAAAGGTCGGTAGCTGGCAACATTTCCAGGCAAAGGTAGAAAACGACGGTTTGGATGTTGCTGAAAGGAAAAGAGTTAACGCGATAATTTCGCGAGGGCTTCCTATTCAGTGGGTAAAAGGTGATGCTGATAAGGCTGAAAGCTCATTTTTCAAGATAAATACCAAAGGCACACCGCTGGATTCGGTTGAAGAACTCTTATTGAAAAGTAGAAAAAGGCCTATATCTATTGCCGCAAGGGCAGTTATTAGGTCGGGGAAGGGACACAAGTACTGGTCTGCTTTTCCTGAAAATATGGCTGTTAGGATTGAGAGTGTTGCAAAAGATCTGCACAAAACGCTTTTCGAGCCTGAAATCAAACGGCCTATCAAGACGTTAGACCTTCCCCTTGGCGGTTCAAAAGGCGTGAGAGTATCTCTTCAAGTTCTAATTGACTTCATGCTGATTGCTAACCGAAACCAACAAGGTATGCCAAAAGACGTATATGGCGTACCGGAAGATGATAGCGGCGAAGCAACTGTGCAGGCGCTTCAAAAAGGCGTTAGGCTCGCTAATCGGGTTACAGGTAATGACGGAGGAAGCTTAGGCTTGCATCCTGCTGTATATTTTTATGGCCCTTCTGGACGCCATTCTAGTCCCATGTTTATGGGCACAATGAAGGTGCTCGGAGAAAAGCTAGCTAATAATGATCCTTCATTTTTTAGAAAGTTTACAAAAGTACGGAGTGAGCTAGAAAAAGCGCTTATCCTAAACAAGGATTTGATTGCAACGGTGCTGCAGAAGACATTGAGTAGCAAGCGAGTTGACGTCTATGCGGCTATCTTGGAACAGACCATAGCTAGTTTAGATGTAGGCGAGTCGGTTGATGATGAATTCATCGTTAAAGCATCTGGATTAAACGGTAAGCTGATTACTGGTACTGCTGAGGTACAAGGTAAAAGCTTCAGCGAAGATATCAAAAGTCAGGCCTTCATATATTCGGCGCTAGCATCTGCGATGAAGTGTCCAATATGCCATGGCTACCTTGATCCGGATAAGTCTGTTTCGTATGACCATGTAATTAGGCTTCGCGAGGCAGGCACTGCAAGTTTCGATAACTGCCAGCTCACCCACCCATATTGCAACCAATCGGTAAAGAACTAAACACTATGCTATTAAGCGAGGTAGCCCGGACGCAACGCGTGGAAAAGGCTCCGCCGTTTTCCACCCTACGTGATGCCGAGGCGTGGCGGAGCAGGCGAGGGTCGTGGCGCAGGCGTAGGGTGGACAGCGCTTCGTTTGTCCACGCGCTACTGTCTGATGGCAACGCCTGAGAAAAGGGCCAGATTTATCTTTCGCCGTTATTTGCCGAGACGCCTATGTCCTGCCTTCACGGCCCGCTCGCTTAATCACAAGGTGACCTGACATGAACCACGCCTTTTCTGTCCTCCCCCAAAGCTTCGTGATTGCCCAGTTGGAGCGGGATGCTGACCTGCCGAACGAGGTTTTGGCGTCTCCAGGCTTTATGTCGATCACCCGGACGGATGATGAGCTTTCGATTGTCTGCGCTGAGGGTGTCGCAACCGGTTTAGCCCGAGTGGACAGCGATTGGCGCGCGATCAAGGTGCAGGGGCCGTTCGCCTTTGATCAGACGGGTGTCCTGGCCGCCTTCCTTGATCCGCTCGCGGCTGCCGCTATCGGCATTTTCGCGGTGAGTACGTTCGATACCGACTACATCTTGGTCAAGTCGATGAATCTCGAAAATGCCGTGCAGGTCCTGAAAGCAGCGGGTCACCGCCTCTTGGGCTGATCACCCGCGCTTGCGAAAGGCGAACCGTGATTTACCTTTCAGTCGGTTAGCTTCATAACACCCTGTCACTTTCTTCGACGTTGCCTCCCAATTCCCCAAGGTGCGAAGCCATGCAGCTAACGACACTGCTCGTCCCAACCTACACGCAAATGCTCAAAACCCTCGCAGGCTGGCTAAAGAAGGCTCAGGCCCAGCTACCGGAAGCAGAGGCACAAGCACTGTTATCCGCACGTTTGGCGCTCGACGTGTATCCGCTGTCGACGCAGGTTCGCTTTGCCTGTGTGCAGGCGCGAGAAGCCATGTGCCGGCTGAGGGGAGAGGGGTTCCCGCCTGCTATCAACGAGCTGCTGAACGAGGGACGTCACGCTGTCAAAAGCCCCGGATCGCTTGCTGAAGCTTATGCCCGGATCAATGAGACGGTCGCGTTGCTCGACGGCCTCGCAGCCGATGCGCTCGATGTAGATGGGGATAAGCCCATTGCCCATGAACTCCCGAACGGCATGGTTCTGGATCTGACCGCAGACCAATACGCTCGTGACTGGACGCTGGGTCAGTTCTATTTCCACGTCATGACCGCCTATTCGATATTGCGCAAAGAAGGCATCAATCTCGGCAAGGCGGACTACGTGGCGCACTTGCTGCCTAATGTGCGGCCGGAAACCATTCCGAAGGGCTAGCAAGTTGCCCGGACGTAAACCGTGTGTTGAAACGGGGAAAGACAGTTTTGTTTCTCCCGCCCTAGATATCCCGGCGCTTCTGAAGTGTCTGGCTCCACTGCTGCATCGTATGTCCAGCCACGTTGCGGTTACTTCAACTGCTCTAGCCGATAGGGCTCAACCGTTCGGCACGAACTCATAGGGTGTATTGCTGAAGAAGACGTGGTGCCATTGAGGGATGCTGCGATGTCGACGGCGACCCAGATCACGCCCGTGCTTTTGCTGTCCGCTCTTGCCCCCATGTCCATTGAGCGCATGGTAAAGAGCGAGCTGCGAAATACCGTCGACTGATCCGCACGGTCGACGAGGCGCAGATAGGACAGGCCACCGCCAGGGCGAGAGGCCTTGTACCGCGAGCTCTCGATGATATGGCCCCTTTGCGAGCTGACCTGCGAAACCGACGGCGGCGCGCTCAGTGCTTCGCTCAGGCTCCAGCCAAAGAACAAGACGAGCGCAGATCAGTTAGAGCTAATCATGGTTTGCCGCTTTTCGTTCTCATCCACTGCGAAGGTCATTGGCAGGGATGGAACTGCCTCGTCACCTGCTTCCGACAAGCAGGCTAACGGCCGTTTGCTCAGCGCCATGGCCATCATCACCGCAGCAGCTACCAAGCTCAGGCCGCAGAGCATGTTCTGACGCAGGCCGGAACAGCATTCGCCTCCGGCTCCCATTCATGAGCCCGCAGCAATCTCTACGGCAGTGAAGAGAGCGTGAAGATCGTCAGCACGCATTCGAGCAAAGCGCTGGATTTGGACTAATCTGATTCTAGACCTCAGCGAAATGCCGAGGCCGGGCGAAGCCGAAGCGGATGATACGCGGTTGCCGTACGTGGCTATGACGTGCAAAAAAAGGAGGGCAGATTTATTTTTTCGACTGGTGGGTAGGTCAGTTAAATAAATCTGTTCCTTTTGTTTCAGGACCCTTTGTTTCCGAGACCAACACATCATGCATTGCAGAGGCTTCATTTCCGGGCACATTGAGGTTGAGATAGATAAGCGCGCTTATAATTTACATAACTTTTAAAGCCTGAACTTCTTTAAGTACTAAATGAATGATCGGCGCGTCATTTTGAATTTTCTAAAAATCTGAGTCTTGGGTGACGCCCGAGAGCGCAATAAAATCTGTTTGAATTTTCTAAGCATTAGTCACTTCTCAGTTCAAGAGCGCGATCCTAAAATGCCTTACACAGAAGATGACTGGATAGAATCTATTAGGGTCGCAGAGCCTGAAGCATTGACCAAGGAATTTTACTTTATCGATGACTTTCCTAGTAATCATCACTTGGTCCTACGATTCCAGTCAGGCATTCTTATACGGCTGCAGGCATAAGAGGCTTCATGTGATGTGTTTTGCCTAACCGCTGGTTCAAACCGTTCGCTTCGCTCACGGGGACGGGCTAAAGCCAGCCCCTTAACCAAACGTTATGTTGGCATGTAGATTGTGACTCTATTAACAAGCGTACTTCTATTTGTAATTACGTTTATAAAGAGCATATTTGACCTCTTTATTTCCCCCTATCTATTTAAGAGGGAATTAGATCGTAAAATAACCATTGAAGCAGCGCAAAAAAAAAGAGCGAGGGAATCTAAATCAACGACGGCTGTATTCGTTATGGTCGCAATAGTAAGTGGTATTAACCTTTGGGGGGCGGCAATGAGCAATATAGATATCGATGTCAAGGACTTACAAGAAAGAGTGGAAAATATAGAAAAGATTCTATACCCACCAGATGGTTCGCCTGATATTGCCGCTCAATTAGAGGAAGTAATCGACGGCATAGAAACGCTGGAGAAAGAAATCTTTAGGCTCTCATCAAACAAGGCTGAAAAAGCAGATCTTGATAAAGCGGTAAAAATACTGGCGCAGCTGCAACCTGTTCTCGAGTCTTTAAAATCAAAATCCAATGTAAAAACTATGAAAGCAGGGAAGTGAAGCTTCACCCTAACAATACGCAGCAACATCGGCCCTACGGGCCTGAATGCAGTAGAGCTACGCCGCTGTGCTGTAAGTTAGACCTCTGAATACTCCGGCAAGAAGGGGGCCAATTAATTGCCGAAGTATGAGCTTAACGTATTCGGTTTTTCGGCACTCTAATTGTGCTTCGCCCTTATAAATTTTTGAAGCGGGGAAAGGTCTATTTTTCCGACTAGTAAAGTAATTCAATTAAATAAATCTGACCCCCTTGTTTAGAGAATATTAACCAGCTTATTGATCCAGCCGCTTATACACATTTTTATTTCCTGGCAAAGGAGTTTGACAACGTAATAAAGACTTTGTTTTTATGCCACTCATAATATTGCGTGTTACGTATGTGTCCACCGCTTGGAATTCGAGTGCGTAATTTCTAGAGGCGCATTGGCAGAATTCCTCGAAGGTCGTACCGTCTTTATAACTAAGTGCGAAAGCAGCTCTGCCAGAGCCCATGCAGCTTTCGAGAGCATACTCAGCGGCTTTAGGAATATCGAAACATTCGTTTGAGATATCTACCAAGATATTGTACTGCGAAACGTTCGCACCAGCCCTGGCCCGCTCCTCCATGAATCGCTTGCTAACACAGGTGCAATCATAATGGGATGAGCGCATACGATTTCTTTGGCAATCATCAAATACTTTTTTTGACTCTTTAAGTAATTCAGGAGTTGCTTGACCTTTATCGGTAAGTTGCTGCTCCTGAGCAGCGCGGACGTCCAGAGGCATTCCTAATGCAGTGAGGAAAAAAATGGTCGAGATCATCGATGAGAACTTGAGCTTATACATATCAAACATCCTCATAAGTCGAAGGGCAAAGGCTATCCATGACAGCCTGCTTGCTTCACCAATCCCCCAGCAGAAGCACTAAGTGCTAAGCGATGCTAGTTGTTTGCTCCGCTGTTCGTAATCCTTGTAGGCGACAGACGCCAGAATGTCGGTTATGGTCCCCAGCATGTAGCGGTGAAAGCTCGTCTATCACCGTGCTGTGATGGACGCTCATGACTGAAACGTTCGAATCAACATCGTCTTCACAATACCAACGGTATGAGCGTTGAAAATCCGACTCCCGAGATGGCGCCTTTCAACATAGGTTATGTCTGCCATATCACTATCCGTTTGCTGTTTGGGGTGTAGAACTGAGCCTAGTGCTGGCTTCCCTAATTGTCCAACGCTCACATTAGTGCTGGGTCGGCCTTGACCCGGGCTCTACCTATAGCTAATCCTGGAACCGAGGGATAGCTCCAGGTAGGCGGAAAACTGCGAGTAGCGCGGTAGGTAGGACAGATTGTTTTTGTAGGATGCATTCGCCGGATGTATCAAAAAGGGGGCGGATCTATTTTTGAGTTGCATTCAAATTAGATCTGCCCTTTATCGATTTAAGTTCGAGGCGGCTAGCTTCGGGCTGTAGCTCGGTTACCGTTCCGTTAACAGGGTGGAATAGCCACGGACGCCTCCGCCATTTACCACCAATCAATCGGATTTGTCACATAGCGCTGAAAATAACACCAACTCCAGCGTCTATCAGTTGATGCGTTCGGCTAATACGCAGCCCAAGCTATGGCGTTTCTTCAGCCTTTACCGCTGAGGCTAGTGGCGTCGGGACCTGTATCAAGTTGCCATGAACGGAGTTCGGCAATTTGTACATCGCACCCGTTGCTGGATCCACAATAAGCATACCGAGCAGTCCGCCAAAGATGAAATTTCCCCAATACCAGCCATCAACATTAGTATCAAGCGTTGCGACCTGATCGCTATAGCCATCTCTTTTATAAGAGACTCGATAAAGCTCACCATCAAAATAACCCGCACCGGCTTGCAAAGTGACTTGTCCGGGCGTTACGCCAGAACTAACTATCATCCCGGCTTGGTTTGTTACTTCATAGGTAGCGCCCGCTGGGCTAGACTGGATTGAAACGGGGTAGGTCGACTCGCTCACGATGCTTGCGCATCCAGTCAAAGCTAAAGTTGCAGCAGCAATAAGAACAGTTTTCATGAGTACATCCGTGTGGGTTAGCTCGCGGAGCGTATCAAAGTGCCATTATAGGGTCAGCTTTTATTTCGTTCGCCTGCTATGGCTCGAACGGAAGCGATATAGCCTGGACGTAACGCGTGGAAAAAGCTCCGCCGTTTTCCACCCTACGTGTTGCCGAAGCCGGGCGGAGTAGGCGGGCGGAGTAGGCGGGTGGGGTGGCGTAGGGGGGACAACGCTCCGCTTGTCCACGCCATGTGGCAGATTCCGAGCCCCCCATCTCACGTCCAGCCAATCCCCACTCCTGCCGTATCATGCCCACCCGTCTCTGCTTCTGAACCATCCCCATGACCACCCTTGAAATCATCGCCTCTGCACTGGGCGTTCTCGCCGTTTGGCTTACCGTCCGCCAGAACCCGCTGTGCTGGCCCATTGGGTTGGTGATGGTGTCGCTGTATGCCTGGTTCTTTTTCGAGGTGCGGTTGTATTCGCAGGTGCTGCTCAATGGGGTGTTCGCCGCCATGCAGCTGTATGGCTGGTGGCAGTGGACGCGCGGCAGTAACGGTGAGGGAGGGCGGCCGGTGGTGGGGGCGACAGCGAGGGAGGTCGGCGCTGGGCTCGCTGTGGCGGCGCTGGGCAGTGTCGGGCTGGGTCTGCTGATGGCGACGGTTACCGAAGCGGCGTACCCCTGGCCGGATGCAACGCTGACGGCCTTCAGCCTGCTGGCGCAACTGTGGATGGCGCTCAAGCGCTGGCAATGCTGGGTGTTGTGGATCGTGGTGGACACGCTCTACGTGGGGTTCTTCGTTTTTCAGGAATACTGGCTCACCGCCGGGCTGTACGGCTTGTTCACGCTGCTGGCGGTAATGGGCCTGCGCGAGTGGCGGCAGGCGAGGGCGGCGGTTCATGAACACGCGGCGCCCGCAGACAGTTAACGATGTAGGGTGGGCTTTTAGCCCACCGGAACGGCGGGACGAGGGTGGTGGGCTGAAGCCCACCCTACGGATAAGGGCCAGCGGCCCCGGTGTCGTAGATCTGATGAATAGGCCCAACTAGTCCCAGGCTGGCCGGCGCACTTTAAGCTCTTCTTGCACGTCTAAATTGGCAGGCCTGTCCACGTTCGGCAGGAGGCTCGTTCCGACCAAGGTGCCGCCAGGCACTTCGGATACTGCTACGCTGCATAAGCAAAACCCGCGTTTCAGAGCGCCTCGACCCACGCTCAGCTAGACCCCAGTTGCCGCTCTAAAAGATCGACATGCCCCTGTCAGCAACAACCCCGCCCACTCGCCACAGCAGACCGTGCCCC
>Ga0070754_10001994_pt1 | contig 15485 bp, 18 predicted proteins | sample VirMetDEL_Sep_01_FD_75181 | JGI IMG/M metagenome (GOLD analysis project Ga0070754, IMG submission 75181) | Aqueous microbial communities from the Delaware River and Bay under freshwater to marine salinity gradient to study organic matter... | ecosystem: Environmental > Aquatic > Marine >... | reverse complement strand
TATGAAAATAATTTAAAAAGTGTTGAAGAAAGTCTTTATAATATAGAAAATAATTTAAGTGGATTTGAAAAAGAAGCTTTTGCTAATGCTTTAGACGATTTAGCTGAGGAAATAAGCCCTAGAGAATTTCAGCAACTTGCTGGTTTTTTAGGTCAAACTAGTACTCAACCAATTCCTGCTCCATTTCCTGGAGATGATAGTCCTCAAATTTCAAACAGAGATGTAAGCAATGTAGCAGAATCATTTGTTATGGCTCTTAAGAGACTCTCAAAAATTTCAAAAGCGGAGAAATAATAAGATTATGAATCAAGAAGAAAAAATATTACGTCAATATGTTAGAAAAAAAATTTCTAAAATGATCCGAGAACAAGAGGAAAAAGAGTTTCAATTGAGAACTATTATTCGTAAGCTTCTCCGAGAAGGTGATATCTCTGATGTTCACCCTCATCGTTCTACTGCTATCAATACTCTAGAAGATGTTCTTAAAAAAGCTATTCCAACTCTTCTTACTGACTATAAGCGACTTACTACTGATAAGTCCCAAAGAGATTCTTTTCGTGCCCACATCTTAAAGGCAATGGAAGATTCTGTTAAGCCCTCTATGAATAATGCTAAGTATGGTTCTGGTGGTACACTACTCTCAGAACCTGCTAATCTTGAGGGTGAAGAAGAAGAGCCTATGGAAGAACCAGTGGAGCCTGAAGAGGAAACCGATACTGAAGATGCTGCTGATGAAATCGGAGATGAACTTAAAGCTCTGGAGGAAGCAGATATAGATATTGATATCACAGACGATGAAGATCCACAAGACAAATCTGATGATGAGAAGAAACTAAATGTCGAACCAGATGAAGAACCAGATGAGAAATCTGAATTCGGTGCTGGACTTGAAGGTATGGATGAGACTGGTAGAAACATGGCATACACTACATTTAGAAAGATCTCCCAATATATCTTGGATGCTTTCGATATGTTAGCTAATCTTAAGGATAAAGAAGTTTTCATTGATTACCTCCTGACAAATACAAAACTTTACTTCGATAAATTCGAATCTGAGCTTCAGAATACTGTAGATGAACCAGATTCTCCTGAAGCATAAAACAACAACATATATAATATAACATATATTATTCTTATTGTCAAATATTATTTATAACTTTTTTATATACTATTATTATAAGATTAATATTTATATTATTAATATATTATATATAAGATTATTATTATGTGGAAAAAGAAATTAAGAGAATATAAAGGTAAGTTTGAAAATTACTCTATTAGAAAAAAACTGAATCATGAAAAAAAGATTAATTCTAATTTTGAGACGATTCTTAATTCTCTGACACTAGAAGAAATCATAGCTCTTAAATTAGAACTTGCAGCTTCTCATGTTAATCATAAGCTGTATGGGTTTCCTATTATCAGGTCTATAAAGTTTATTGTAAGAGAGGCTGTTGTTAAGTTTGCTCTCTCAGCAACAAGAACACCAAAGGATGCATCTGGTGTATTGGGCATCACAGAGAGGCAATTGAAAGAAGAAATTGAAAGATTTCAAATAGATCCCAAAGAATGTAACTACGAAGTCTCAGAAGATACTAATTAAGTTGAGGTGTTTTGAAATGTCTGAACTTGAAGAAAAGAAAAAACGTAAAAAAGCTGGAACAGAATCTTCCAAAGAGTCTTCTCTCCGTGATTGGTTTAAACGCAAAGGAGCCAAAGGAAAGAAAGGCGGATGGGTTGATTGTAATGCCCCAGATGGAAAAGGTGGTTATAAATCTTGTGGACGTTCTGGAGGTGAAAAGCGCAAGAAATATCCAGCCTGTAGACCTACTCCTGGTGCCTGTAAAGAACGTGGTCGTGGAAAATCATGGGGCAAAAAAGGCTCAAAGAAAAAAAGGAATGAATCAATGGAACTATCAAGAGAGCAATTAAAAAAAATTATTTTAGAAGAATTACAAAAAGTTCTTGATGAGAAAAAAGGAAAGCGAAGAGCTCGCAAAAAGAAGAGCGGTAAAAAAGATAAATGTTATTACAAAGTCAAAAGACGCTATAAAGTTTGGCCTTCAGCGTATGCTTCGGGCGCTCTTAGCAAGTGTCGTAAAGTAGGTGCTGCAAACTGGGGTAATAAATCAAAGAAAAATGAAAGCTTAGACGAAGAGTTCATCCCAGGTGGCGAGTCTTCAAAATATGGTCAAGTAAGTGTTGAGGCTATGATAGAAGCTATTGCCAAAGAGCATGATGTTTCCGTTGAGCAAATAGAAAAAGAGTTTGAAATGGGTGTCAAAGAAGAGATGGAACACGCAGATGAAGAATTGATAGCAAAAGAAATTGCCCTTGATCACTTGGTTGAAGATCCAGAATATTACACAAAACTTGAAAGAGCTAATTTGCAAGAAAACAAAACAATTTCAGAGTCTCTACAATATCACCTAGATCATGGTGTTGGTGTTGAGAGAAACGTTTTTAGACCAGGAAGTTCTCAATTCTTTGGTATTTTTAGAGAAGCCAGACACCTATTTAAAGAAGGTAAGTACAAATTACATTCGCAAGCAGAAAAAGAAATCATAGAGTCAGATCTAGGAGAATTTGGAATGTTTGAAGGAGTCAATGTTCCGTTGGATTTCCCTATGTTGATGGAGCAGGATGAAGAAGAAATGCTTGATGAAAAGAAAAAGAAAAAAAAGAAAGATCCGCCAATTGGAAAGCCAATGAAAAATTCCGGTGGAGGAAAGAAATATAAGGTTTATGTTCGTAATCCAAAAACTGGCAAAGTTAAGAAAATTTCATATGGAGACTCCAAAGGTGGTCTCAAAGGAAATTGGAATAACGCTGAAGCGCGTAAATCATTTGCCTCTCGTCATAATTGTGCCGATAAGAAAGATAGAACCAAAGCAGGGTATTGGGCCTGTAGAGCACACAAAGATTTCGGGACAAACGTACCGGGAAGGTTTTGGTAGTGGACTTTCCTTTCATTGAGAAACAAATATCAAAAAAAATTTTTTTGCGTGAGTTCAAACGAGATGTTGTCTCCGATGAACTCATTTGGCATATGGATAGAGAAGACCGCTATGTCAAGGTTGTTTCCGGGAAAGGTTGGGAGTTGCAACTTGATAATAAGCTGCCTGAAATCATGATTGAAGGTAAAATATATTTTATTCCGAGCTATACTTACCATCGTGTCATCAAGGGTGATACAAATTTAATTGTGGAGATAGAAAAAAAATGAAACTAACAAATAAACAAATAAAAAGAATGATTAAAGAAGAACTTGATGATCTTCTTAATAGAAGTTATAATTTTGGCCCTTACTTTCAAAAACTTAAAAGGTTGATGATAGAAGATCTTGAATCTTACAATCAAGGTGTTGAATTGTTCCATACAATAAAAGGATCAGGAATGCTTAGTCCAGAAGAAGAAGAAATCCTGCAGAAAGTTTCTGACTATGCATCGGCCTTCCATAAACATAAAGCAGCAAAAGATTATCTTTTGTCCATAAAAGATTTCCATCCTGCGATGTCTATGAAACGAGAAGAGATAACCCAGTGGAAACAAGCCAGTAAAGAAGTTGAAGAAGCAAAAGCAGCTATGGATAGAGTATTAAACGCATTTAAGTATGATCGTTTTAGCGCTACAATTGCGCGTGAAATTAGAAAAAATAATAAAGGATAATAAAATGCTAACAGCAATCGGCGATGTAATGAGAGAAGCTTACAAGAGAGGCTGGATAACAACCCGTGATGGGAATTGCTCTGTTCGAATGAGAAACAGACCATTTCTCTATATCACTCCTTCTGGTGTTAGGAAGACCATCATTCACCCAGAAAGCGTTATAAAAATAAAAATTAAAGATGATGAACTTCATTTCAATCCTTCCCTTCGACCATCCGGAGAGCTGTGGATGCATTGGAACTTACTGAAAGATACAAACAGTACCACTTCAGTCCTTCACCTTCACCCTACATATTGTGTTGCCGCTATGTATCGTGGTTGGCAACTTAATAATATTGTAAAAGATTTTCCGGAGGTATTCCGTTATACCAGAACAGGACCAAACGTTCCAAAGCTTGAAGCGACTTCTCAAGATCTCGCCGATCAAACCTATCAAAAGTTTTTAGGAAAAGATGGAAAGATTGCTTATGATATTGTTGGCCAAGAGTGCCATGGAGTAACTGCTATAGCAAAAAACCCATGGGATGCTTTTGAACATATAGAGCGATTAGAACACATTTGTCAGATAGTTTTAGCAGCAAGTTAAAAAAAAATTATTTTTTTCTTGACATATGCTTGTAGGTATGTTATATTATATATACACAACAACAACCCCTGGAGCATAATGCGTAAAATAGTTTTATTTGACATGGATGGAACACTAACTCCTCCAAGAGAACGTCTAGATCAAAGTCTTGTTGAGACACTATCTAAACTTAGTAAACATGCTGAGATTGGTATAGTGAGCGGTAGTGACTATGAATACATTATGCAGCAATGCGGTCTCCTGACAATGAAAGATCAAATTAACCTTAAGCTACATATTCTTCCATGTAATGGAACTATGCATTATGCTCCTCCTTTATACCGAGAACAACGTCATCAACTAGTGCATCAAAACAATATGCGTCAAGTATTGGGTGATGCTGATCTCAATAAGTTGTTTAAAAAAGTTATTAATTATCAAGATCACATTGTATCTCATTATGATATTCCTTTAACCGGACATTTTGTGTCCTATCGTGGATCAATGATAAATTGGTGTCCAATTGGAAGAAACGCAACAAAACAAGATAGAGAAAACTTTGTTGACTTTGATAAATCTTTTGGCATGTCTTCTTTTAGAAGAACCATATTAGAGCAAGTTAGAGAAGAATTCGAAAACGCTAAACTTGATGTTACAATCAAATTGGGTGGTGAGACATCTTTTGATATCTTCCCTGCTGGATGGGATAAAACTTATGCTCTTTCTCACTTCCCAGATTACAAGATTTGGTTTCTAGGTGATAGGTGCGGAGATAACGGAAACGATAAGGAAATATTTGATGCTTTACAGCCAGAGTGCTCTTTCTGGGTTGATGGTACCCAACATACCAAAGAAATCCTGGAAGATCTTCTGATCCCAAAACTTGGTGAATTATGAGAGATTTAAAGGATATCTTGAAGAGATCTATAAAGAGTGGTTTTGACCTCTCCTTTGCAGATAAATATGGCGATAAAAAGCTATTGCAAGGATTATATGATTATCTCGTAAAAAACCACTACTATTGTTCAATGGAAGATGGAACTATATATGTCGGAATTGATATTGTAGAAGATATTGTAGAGGTTACAATAAAAAACAAAACAATGAAAGTAAAGCCTTTAGTAGACAAAGGATTCTTTGAAGTTCTTGTTTCGCTATTTAAGTATGTGAAACATCTGGCTTTTGAAATGGAAAAAGATATAGATGAAGATATCTCAACAGAAACAGATGATCATGATGAAGAATCAAGTGAGGAAATGTGGTTATGAAAATTTTTTATCTTAATAGAACAGAAGACGAGTCTGGTGTCTCCGGAACAGGAAGAATTGCACAAGGCTTTATCTTCGACAATGGCAAGGTCTGTTTAACTTGGCTCTCCGAGCATCCAAGCGTTACAATATATGACAATATTGGAGAAGTTCATGCGATCCATGGCCATCAAGGAAAAACAGAAGTTGTAATGGAGCCAGACTTTAAAAAAGCTTTTAATGAGCTTAAGTCTTTCATCGACGGCTTTTCTTTATCTGACATTGCAATAGAAAAATTACCAGTTGAATCAGCAGCAGGAAAACTGTTAAGTAAAAACTAAGTACTATGTGGAACCTCGTTATACTCTCAAACTTGATGCTTCTTGGAGACCTATCGAAATTATCGATGGGTTTAAAGGATTCAACATGTGTTTTACAGGGAGAGCCAACGTGGTCTTAAATTATGATGATGGTTTCTTTCCTGCTGTAATTGTTCTTAAATCTTATATCAGGAAAGAATTTATGTCTTATGCATGCAATAGAAAGAATGTTATATGGCGAGATAAGAATATTTGTCAATATTGCGGAAACAAATTTTGCTTTGCTGACTTGACAATGGATCATGTTATCCCCAAATCTCGTGGTGGTGATAAATCATGGACAAATATTGTTGCTTCCTGTAAAAGATGCAACAATAACAAAGGCAACCGAACTCCCGAAGAAGCAAGAATGCCTTTAATCAAAAGACCGTTTATTCCCAAGTGGAATATTCATGTTATATTACGAGAAAAAAAAATACCACAAGAATGGGAAGACTACATATAGGAGATAAAATGAGCGATAGTATTTTCAATAAAGAAACAACAGATATGATTATTAAAAAAATCAAACAAGATCCAACTGGTAAAATGGCTGAGATGATGCAAAAGATTTTGGATGTTTGCGAAGAAGCTGGTAATAGAGGTTTTACAATGCAAGAATTATCTGTTATAGCAACGACCGGATGGTTCTTGTCTCAAAGTCCTGAACTTAGAAGTTTGCTGGATGATATGATGGGGTTGACACCGCCATCTGATAATGAAACTTGGAATTGATAAAATATGGGAGGCAAAAAGCCTCCCATTTTGCTATTTATGGTATACGATTTTGGGAACATAAGCATGAACGATAGAAATAAAATTTTACAAATTATCCGTCACCCTGTGATTAAAAGAATTTTGGAAGCACGAATGGCAACAACAAGCGAAGTTGCTCGTTTGGTTGCGGAAGAGGTGATGGGCGAGCAAGAGCTTGGTCAAAAAAAATATGAAGGACAAGTTGAGCAGTTAACTAGATTAGTAACCTCAAAAAAGTATGCTAATTTTTCTGGTGCAATAAGTAAATTTTTAGAAACAAAGCCAAAAGGACGAGAAGCTTTTGTTGCAAATATGGGTAAAATGGACCCTCAGCAACTTTTAGAAATTTTAGGCAATAAGAATGAATGGTTTAAGGATAAAAAAGTACAAATAGAGAAAGAAGCAAAAGCAGGTAAACTTGATTATGCAGCATTTCTATTACAAGGTGAATTTAAGAAATGGGAAGCTCAATATAAAGAAGCTTATGAAGCGTACAACACCGCGACTGGGGCTAGTGAAACAGGAAACCCAGATCAACAATCGTACAATAAATTTAGAGCAATAGTGTTAGTGTGGCAAGATATGTTTAAGAGCGCTGTTACATTAATAAAAGCAGCACAAGATGCAGAAGATAAATCTGGTGATAGAGAAGAGATCAACGAATGTATAAAAATACTTTCTATGATTATAAAACAAATTTTAGAAGAAACAAAAAAGAATAAAAAAGCCTTTGCAGAAGTATCAGAATATTTTATTAAATTGCTTGAAAAATCATCCCTAACAAGTGAGGAGATTGATGAAGCGATAAAAGCATTAGAGCCATTTAAAGATAGTTTAGAAACACTTGATGAAGAAATAGAAAAATTTAAGAACAGAGTTAAAAACGATCCTGAGTGTAAAAAGCAATTTGGGGCTTTAGAAGAAAAAGACAAAGAAGTATATATAATTGGAAAATTTTTGATCAATTATAAAAATATTCTCAAAATACTAAAAAAGACAGAGCCTGAAGAAGAAAAAGAAGATTGTATTGCTTTATTGAAAAATCTAATAGAAATGTTTACTTCAAAATATAATCTAGATGAAAAAGCTTTCGCTGAACTAACTGTGAAAATATTTGAAGTATATGCGTTTGATCAAAAATTTGCAAACGATGAAGAAAAGAAAAATATTTTAGAAAAATTCAATTCTACGCTGAAGCCGTTTATTAAAGAATTCTCAGAAAAAATTGATAAGTTTGTAAAAATGTATAATGACAACACAGAAGAGTGTAAAGGAAAAGTAGATAACTTGAAAGAAACTGACGTTCCAAAATATAAAATTGCAATGTTCTTTATAGAATATCGTGAAATATTAGAAAAAATGGGAACACCTCCTCCTGATTCTGCTCCAACTCCTGAAACAATTGAACTAGAAAAAGATGCTATTGATAATTATATAGCCAATTTTAATATGTTTTGTACAAAGTTTTTAAATGTTAAAACACTTCATCAACAGAGCGAAATTTTTAGAGCCTTTTACAGCACGGTTTTTCCAATAGCTGGTATTAATCCTGATACAATTGTCGGAGATCAATTAAGCGCATACACAAGAACAGCGGCAACAGATTTAAAGATAACAGATGATGAAGTTGATCCAAACTTAAACGAAGCAGAAGGTGATGAAGAACAACCCCAAAGACAATTAACTAAAGATATCTCACAAAACGCTAAAGTAATAGAGAGACATGCTAATGCAATTCTAGAAATTTTAGAAGGATATGAAAAATACTTAAACATATCTGATGATAAAGGAAAGAGGGGGAGAACTGGCGGTGTTGAGCAAGGTTCTCGTATACTGTTTAAAAAGTTTGGTGAATCAAATCCGAGAAAACTTTTGTATAAATTTGTAAAACTTATCGTCAAAGATATTGATTCAACAATATCCATTATGGACGATATGATTTCTCAAGCAAATAGAGCCTCCGGAACAGAACAGCTAAATGAAGCAGAAGTTGACAATTCCGTTAGAGATCTTCCGGTAAGAGATAAAATTATTTTGGTAATAAAAACTGGAAAGAAGATTTGTGACATTGGTGAAAGACTTAAAGATATGATTGCCAAAACGGAAACTGATGGCCAAAAGAAAGAAAGAGAAGCTGCTGAGAAAGCTAACCAGCCACAACAACAGCAAACATCTCAAGATCAACAGCAAACATCTCAAGATCAACAGCAAACATCTCAAGATCAACAGCAAACATCTCAAGATCAAGAAGCAGCCACAAAACGCGATGATATCCGAGAGGCAGAAACAGCAGATTCTGATGCTAGAATAAACGCAGATCCCACGGGAACAGATTCAGATCCACGAGATCTTAGAACTATGCAAGCACGTCAAGGAGACGAAATACAGATTGGATATAAAAAATTAGCCAAGCAAATATATGATCTAATGAATAAGATTAGGCCATTATTTCCAACCTCACAACCATTTGATACAAACTATGATTTTTCCGTTGCTATGGAAACTTTTAAAGCAGCGTTGACAGGTTTATCTTCTCATGTGGCTCAAGTATCTGGATTTGAATTTGATCAAGTTACAAGTGCTGACGTACTTTCTTCTTTTAAACAAAAACTAGTTGGATTTAAGAAAGTAATAAAAGATGTCTTTGGATTTGGAAAAGAAACAAAAGACTCAAAAAACCAAGCTTCTTTCAACAAAGAAGGTAAAAACTCTGGTATGCCTCATGCTGGAGAAGACGATGATGATAAAGGATCTTCAAATACACAAGAGTTAAACAAAAAACTTAAAAAAGTTTTAGAAGACTATCAAAAAAGTCATTACTTGATAAGATTAATCATGACCACAGGATATAAAGAAGAATTTGAAGAACAGAATTCTCTTATATTTGAGCCTTTACAAAGTTCACAGCAAGGAAAAGTAACAAAGTCAATTGAAAATATTAAAACTTCAAATACACAGCAAACAAGATCACTAGACCTTGAAGAGAAAAAAATTGAAAGTGAAATTGAAAATGCTTCTGAGAATAATTACAATTCCTCATATCAGAAACTTGAAGGTGAAGTTATAACTTGGCTAAAAAGAATCATAAATTCTCAAGATATCATGACCATGACAGAAGAAGAAAAAAACAATACTGGCGAGAGAGCAAGAATTAGACAAGTTGGTGAATCAATGATAAAAGCTATGTCTCTATACTTTTTGATGAAAAGAGTTTCTGAGAAAATCGACGAAGGATTAGAAATACAAGAAAAAGACATAAAAGAAATGGATAATCTAATAAAAGAGTTCAAGAAGAACATGAGACTTATGACGACAATTTTGAATAGATATCCAATCAAGAAAGATCTGGAAGAAAAATCTAGACTGTTCTATAAAAACTTCCATAGATTTAAAATACCAGGATTTACTCCAACTGGTAAAAAACCTAAAAACAACAAACCAGATTCTGGAGGAGATGAAGGTGACAGAAGAAGACCTCCCAAAGATACTGAAACGGAAAAAGAAGAAACTGGTTCTTCGCAAAAAAAACAAAGAACCAGAAGACAAGCTGCGACAAACGAAAGCGTTTTAGCTAATAAACTTAAACCTCTCATTCGTGAGATGCTAAACAAAGGAAAATAAATGGCAAAAAAAACTTATGTAATTGATACAAGCGTCTTTTTAAGTGATGCGAATGCTTTGTATCGTTTCAAAAATAACGACATCATTATTCCAATCAAAGTATTAGAAGAAGTTGATAAGCACAAGAAGCGACAAGACTCCGTTGGCTTTAATGCTCGCCTTATCATAAAACATCTTGACGGTCTCCGAACAAAGGGGTCTCTCCATAAAGGGCTCCGTATTGGAAAGGGTATGGGAATTTTGAGAGTTGCCAAGGCTTCCTCTGATCTCCCCAAAGACCTTGACTTCTCTGTCCCTGACCACCAGATACTCTCTGTTGCTTTTCACGAGAACACCAAAGATGAAAAGCGCAAAGTTATCGTTGTGTCTCGTGATATCAATATGCGAGTTATTGCGGATTCTCTTGGTCTATTATCAGAAGACTATGAGACCAACTCAATCGTTGAGAATAAAGACAAAGTGTACGAAGGTTATGCGGAAGTTCTTGTTGATGATGAGTTCATTGAGAGATTCTACGATCATGAAGATATGTTCTTGGAAGAGTCAATGGTTAAAGAGAAGCTTTACCCAAATCAGTTCCTTCTCCTTATCTCCTCAAGCAATCCAAAAAAGACCGCTATTTGTAGATTTTCCGAGTTTAAAAAGCCTCTAAAACAAATTAAGGTAAAGGATGCCTGTAAATCATTTGGAATCGTTCCTCGCAATAAAGAGCAGACATTTGCCTATGATTTACTATTTGATGACAGTGTTCCGCTTGTATCTCTTATCGGTCGTGCTGGTTCCGGTAAAACTCTTATGGCTATTGCAGCTGGCCTTGAGCAAACACTTGGTTTTGGCGAGAGAAAATATAAAAAGATCGTTGTGTCTCGTCCTGTTCAACCAATGGGTAAGGACATTGGTTTCCTCCCCGGAACAATGGAAGAAAAGATGCTTCCATGGTTAATGCCTATTCATGACAACCTTGAGTTTATTCTAGGAAACAAGAATCAAATCAAGTCATATTTTGAGAAAGGTCAAATTGAAGTTGAGGCTCTCACATACATTCGTGGTCGCTCAATCTCAAACGCTTTCATTATTATAGATGAAGCACAGAACCTTACAGCCCACGAGGTTAAAACAATCATCACTCGTGTTGGTGAAGGAACAAAAGTTATTTTGACTGGTGATATTGAGCAGATTGATAACATTTATACAAACGAAACTTCTAATGGCTTGACTTATGCTATTGAAAAATTTAAGCATGCTGACTTGGCCGGACACATTACTTTCAGAAAAGGTGAAAGATCCAAGATCGCAACTTTGGCTTCCCAAGTTTTATAGGGCAAAAAAATGAAGATAAATATTACAACTATTAGATTAATAATTAAAGAAGAGCTTGACAAGATTTTTGAAACAAGAAATAAGATTTGGAAGTCTAAAGTTGCCCAATTGAGACAAAGATGGGACAAATATCAAAAAGAACTTCCACAAAGAACCATGAAGGATATTCATGTATTTGGATATTGGCAGGTAGAAAAAGAGAAAGAAGCCATAAACAAGCTAGCGAGTTCATTCGAATATGACGATAACATGGAACAAGAAGTAGCAATACAAAAAGCAAAACAAACATGGTCCGCAATGTCAGAACAAGAGAAAGAGGACTTCTATAAAGAAAATTATATTGACGACTACGATCAATTCGAAAAGAAAATGGATGTACAAGCTCAATCAACAATTGACTTAGATAAACCAGAGTTTGCGAAGGGTAAGTCTTATTATGATCCTACTCATGAGATTGGAGACCAAAGAACCTATGAACATCCCGAACATGCAGCCGAACTAAGGAGAGTTAAGTTTGGTCAAACAAAAGCCGAGATTCAAATGGAAAGAGAACTCATGAAGCTTTGGCAAGAAATGGCTGATATTGATTTCTTCAAGTCGGATGAGGTTACTTATACACACGACGTTGGATACAAATCAGCCGCAAACATGATTGGTAGAATAGGACTCAAAACGGATTCATATAATAAAACTGATGTTTGGATTCAGGCGCAAAACACACCACAAAAATCTGCTCTTTCAACAACAGCAAAGATAGGTAAATTTCCTAGTAGAAGTCAACAAATGGGGTTAAGTCTAGGATTTGGCTATTATGTGAAAGGTCACCCAATCTTCTTGTCATCAATGGACCTTGCCTCTCAGACACAAAAGATGGCTGGTCCAAAAGTTAGACAATATTATAAATCCTCTGGTCTTCCAAAAAGAGCGTCATTATCAAAGTTTGGCAAGAAACCAGAAATTAGCAGGCTTCGCCGAAAAAGAATGAAGAGAAAAGGTCAGACTGACGAAGAAATCGATGCAATGCTTGAAAACTATTCTGATGCAGCTATATTAGATAAAAAAGACATGTTGGCTTCTGGTGGTGGCGCTATGGAAGCGATAATAGATAACTGGACAATTGCGGCTTGGTTTGTTGAACAAGATCAATTAACTAGCCGAATTGTTAAAAGTTTCTTTACTCAAAATGCCGCTAAGATAACGAAGCCCATATATATCGGAAACGAATCATATACTATTAAAGAATTTCTTCGAATCATAAAATAAAACTAATTATTTCTTTTTTCTTGACAATTTTATTCTTTCATGTTATTATAATAATATAACGGAGAACACAATGAAGTGGTTAAATGAATCAATGAATAAATCTAAACGAATGAAGGATACCTACAGTTTGCATGATATAGAAATTTTTATAAAAGATCAATTACCCGAACATATTAATATGGACTTTATTTTAAAATATATTAAAATGAGAGTTCCATATACTTTGCTTCGTGGTGTTGACATGATCTATGTTGGAAAATTCAAGCATCTAGAAGAAAAAGAAGCAAATGCTTTATATATGGATGGAGCAATTTACTTGACAAATGATCAAGATGATGATAAGGATATGATAGACGATATCATTCATGAGATTGCTCACTCTGTTGAAGAGCTTTATGGTCATTACATTTATGATGATGGAGCAATACAAAGAGAGTTTCTCTGAAAGAGAAAGCGTTTGTTTCAAGATCTTAAGAATCATGATTATGAACCACCCGAAGAATTACAATTTAAAACCGAGTTTATCCAGAAGATAGATGACTATCTTTATCAGGACGTAACTTATGATGCGATGTGGCATTTTGTTGGAGGACTATTCCCATCGCCCTATGCAGCAACTTCAATGCGAGAATATTTTGCTCGTGGCTTTGAAGAATATTGCATGGACAACAAAAAAGAGTTAAAGCAAGTTTGCCCTGCTCTTTTTACAAAGATAAAATCATTACACAAAATGGAGGACCAATGAAACACATATCTTATTCTGAACTTAAAACGTGGGCCGAATGCCCTTATAAGCGAAAGCTTTCCTACCAAGACCGTGTAAAGAAATTTGTAGGTAACCAATTTACAGCGTTCGGAAGAGCGCTTCACTTTTTATGTGAGAACCTCGTTTATGACAAAGTTGAAGATCCCGAAGATTTCTTCAATCTTTCATTTGAGAAAGAGCTTGAATCCATCGGAATGGAAGAGGACAAGTTAATCACAGAGATGCGAGAACAAGCAACTCTTATAGCTCCCCAGATCATGCCTCAACTTACCCAAATCTTTGGCGAATATGAGGTATTTTCCGTTGAGGAACAGCTTTACGAAGAGATAAAGGATAGTGACACCGGTTACAACTTTAAAGGCTTTATAGACCTTGTACTTCGTACATCTGACGGTAAATTTCATATCATTGATTGGAAGACATGTTCGTGGGGTTGGGATGCTAAAAAGCGTTCCGACAAATATATTACATATCAGTTAACTCTTTATAAGAAGTTCTGGTGTCAAAAATATGATGTTGATCCAAAACTAGTTGAGACTCACTTTGCTCTCCTTAAGAGAACAGCTAAGAAAGATAACGTTGAAATCTTTCGTGTTACATCTGGACCTCGTAAGGTTGAGAACGCAACAAAATTATTAACAAATGCTCTTGTACATATCTCAAAACAGAATCATGTAAAGGATCGTAGGTCTTGTCAAGGCTGTGAATATTACAAATCAGAACATTGTAAATAAAGGATACTCTATGGCTTGGAAAACAAGATCTTTGGAAAACATATTAGACCTATCAGAGAAAGAAAATTGGTCTATGCAAAAGAAAGAAAGATATTTACAAAAAATAAAACACAGAATTAAAATCTTAAGCTTTATTTTAAGTACAAGAGATAACTTCAGAGATATTTTGACTTCCTATATTAAAAATAAAATCGATGATCTAGCCCACATCAGCAGTGTTTTAGAAAAAAAATGGAAAAAAGTTTAACTTTTTTCTAGAAAACTGATCCTGATTCTCTATAATTCAGCAATTATTTTAATACCCTTGTTTCTATTTATTAGTAAACGAGGGTTTTTTTGTGTCTTCATCTTTTACATATACATATGGCCTAGGACACGTTCCTTCTTATCAAACATCTGCTAGGCCATATTTAACTGCTTCATTGACTATCCCTACCGAGGGCTCAACTCCAATGGAGATAACATTCGATTCTGTGTCACGATTTATCGTAATTACTAACACTTTACCAGGTTCAGAACCAAATGTTCCATTACGATTTGGATTTTCCGAGAACGGAATCAATGGAGCTGTTAATAACAATTATGGCATTCTCAATAATAGTGAGAGTTTTGAGGCTGAGTTCAAGGTTACATCCGTGTTTCTTCTCAGTGATTCAAGTACACTAGAATGCTCTGCTTCTGTTATTGCCGGACTAACAGGAATCGCAGCAACACATCTAACAAATAATTGGTCTGGCTCTTCAGGAGTAGGATAATGGGTTTTACCGATCTAAGCAAAGCAAAAACAGTAGCAGGTGGTTCCACCAGTGTGACCATTGAATCACCAGCAATTTCATTTGGCGAATTACTAACAGCTAATTTAAAACCTGTTGCGCAAGGTGATTTTGTTTATGGCATACAAACACCTCAGACTTTTACCACCGCATCTTTTCTAGGTTCTTCTGTCACAGCAGCAAACGGAATGGCAGTATTAAATTGTGGTACTGGAGTATCAGGATCTGCTGTTTTGAATTTAAGAAGAGGTATAAAATATAGACCAGGACAAGGTTCGATTATGAGAGCGACGGCTCTTTTTGATACACCTGTAGAAAATAATCTTCAATTAATCGGTCTAGCAAATAACGAAACCGGTTATTCATTTGGCTATCAAGGAACAGATTTTGGAATATTACACAGAGAAACAGG
>Ga0070754_10001987_pt1 | contig 15508 bp, 16 predicted proteins | sample VirMetDEL_Sep_01_FD_75181 | JGI IMG/M metagenome (GOLD analysis project Ga0070754, IMG submission 75181) | Aqueous microbial communities from the Delaware River and Bay under freshwater to marine salinity gradient to study organic matter... | ecosystem: Environmental > Aquatic > Marine >... | reverse complement strand
GGCACTAAAGATACATTAGTATTCTGGAAAGAAAACAGTACGCTTTATGGAGCGTATGTTGGATACGGAGCATAAGGTTTAAGTATGCCAAAACTTAGCAAATCTCTAACTGCTTCAGTAGCAGGGCAAGCTGCCGGTGGTGGATTAGCCACTGACTTTGTCTATAGACTGACTAACACCCTCTCAAATCATGATTATGGCTACGCTTGCGCTCCAGATAGCGAAGGTAACATTATTCTTTCTTACCATGATTCAACAAATTCCAATCGAATTTCTCTTGCAAAAGTAGATCGTGAAGGTAATGAATCATGGAAAAAATCCATATCTGTTGGAGCTGCACAGAATTATCAGGTTCACGCAATCGCCTTTGACTCTAATGACGATGTGTATATAACAACTGATTTCGGCAACATTTACATTCATAAATTTGCCGGTAGTGATGGAACTTACCAATGGAGTCGAAGGTTTGGTAATACAACTAGTGATAAAACAAACGGGTTAATTATCGATTCTAACGACAATCTATTTCTTCAGTCAACCAACTATAACTATGGCTCAGGCGGTGTAAACAGCTCAATAACAAAGATGGGAACAGATGGTTCTCATGTTTGGACAAGACATTTTGATCTTGGGTCATCCAATATGTACGCCTATCCCTTTTGCTTAGATTCATCTGGCAATGTGTTTATGGGTTTTTATGGAAGTCACGTTACTGAAAAAAATGGTATTGTAAAATTTTCCGGATCAGACGGCTCTGTGCTGCAGAAAAAATATTTTTCGTTTGACACTAATACTCATACAGTAGCCGGAGCCACAGTTTATCCATTTGGAGTAGTAGCGGATAGCAGTGACAACATTTGGATTACTTACGATTACACATCAAATGGTAAATATGGTGCAGGTTTTGGTCTGATGCAATTAGACAATGACTGTGACTTTATTAAAGCGTACGAATATCAAGACGACTCAAACAATACTAATCAGGGAGCATTTCCTGATATGTTTTCAATAAACGGGTTGAGAATTCTTAGCACTGGCGAGCTAGTAACTCATGCTGAGTTTGCAACATTTCAGGGTGGCAGACAAAGTGACACTTATTTTGTAATAAACCCATCTAACGGAGATATTGCAAGAACAAGAACAGCACAACACGAAACTTATGTAGCTTATGCTCCGAATCAGTTTTACTTAGACGAAGAAGATAATGTCTACACTGCTTGTTCTTGTCACTGGCAACCAACCGGAGCACTACAAACAGGCAGATACTATAAAGGTGACTTCACTGTAATGTCACTAAAAGATGATGTGCCAAAATGTTCTCATATTGAAGGAAGTTTGTTGACACTTTTAAGTAGCCCATCTGACGCTACAACACTACTTAATAAATACACTGCTACTCATACTTTAAATAACAGCACTGTTATAGGAAGCACTTATGATACTAGTTATGGATATTATTCTTATACCTATGTAGAAAGTAATTCAACAATGTCACTTGGATTTTATGACACTAAAACTGAGTATAACGGCAGCATAGAAATTGTTGGTGGAACTGTTGGGGCTATTTCAGGTGGTAGTGGAACAATTACTTATCAGTTACCATTAATGCAACAAAATGATGTTGTCCTATCATTTCAAGTTACATCGAATAACAACTCTACCCCAAGTGGATATACAAGTATCGATTCTGCTTATGGTAACGGAACTGGCTCTTACGATGCTTATCTTGACGTTGCTTATAAAGTTATGGGTGCAACTCCAGACACCTCAATAACTTGGAATAGAACTAACGGCAATACATCTGCAAGTAGCACTTTTGGATTTTTAGTTTTAAGAGGGGTTGATACATCAAATCCGATAGACGTAACACCAACTAAAGTTGAGCAAAATCCTAACTGGGTTACTCCGGCATCGATAACGCCAGTAACTGATGGCGCATTAGTAATGGCAGCAGTTGGACAGGGTAGTAACTATCCTCAATATCAATATATAAGTCAAAACAACGCAAGCACAGAAAACTTTTTCTATTGTGCTGATGCTACTGCAAGTGACACTCTTGATACTGCACTGGGTTGGACTGTAAAGGAATGGAAAACAGGTGACGGACAAGTGAGCTTTTCACAAAGGAAGCATGGATTCACAAGTAGTACTATTTATGGTGGTTCAGCAATTTCATTCGCCATTAGACCGGCATAGGATATTTATTATGTACGTTAAAATAGAAAACAATTCAGTAGCTCAGTTTCCATACAATCCAAAAAACTTAGCTAAAGAAAACCCTAATACTAGTTTCCCTGCACAACCAAGTGATGAGTTACTAGCAAGCTATGGCATATATCCTGTTGTTACAGAGAGTGCGCCAAGTCACGACTCAATGACACAAACTGTTGTTAAAAGTTCAACACCAACATTAGTAGGTGATGCTTGGACAGTTACATATTCAGTTGTTGCACTTACAGAGGAGCAGATTGCAGCTAATCTACAGATTGCTTCTGACAATATTCGTGAGAATCGAAATGCTAAACTAGCCGAAACAGATTGGTGGGCAGTATCAGATAGAACAATGTCAGCCGAAGAAACAGCTTATCGTCAGGCATTGCGAGATTTACCAGAGCAAGAAGGCTTTCCGTACAACGTAACATTCCCTGATAAACCGGAGTAATACATGGATCTCGAAACAGCAGAACGCCTAGCTAAGTTAGAGACTCAGGTAGACAAGCTCATTGAGATGGTAGAGGAAAACCACAAAGACCTACACGAAGTCAAAGATCAACTGACTAGGTGGAAAGGTATTGCAGGTGGTATCGCTATTGCAATCTCATGTCTATGGGCAGCAGGGATTGCTATCGTTGAGTGGATGAAACGATAATGAGCATGGCAGAGATGGTACTGATCTATGCACTCAATAACGGAGTGTGGAAGATGACTGAAGAAGGTGTGCCACAGATATGCCTGAGCGTCCCTACAGAGTCTTCTGACGGCAAACCAGAGACTTTTCAAGGGTGTACCGCAGTACCCGATGAAATTTTATATAGATGGTTATCCGAAACTACAATAAAGGTATGATTCATGTTGGACCCGGTCAGTATAATTGGGATCGCAACTACAGCATTCAAGGGGTTGAAGAGTGCCGTAGAAGCGGGGAGAGAGATCCAAGATGTGATGGGTCAACTCAGTCAGTGGGCGGGGGCGATAGCCGATCTGGACAAACTGGACGAGTTAAACAAAAAGAAAAAGAACAGCCTGTTCACTTCACTAATACCCAAGAATGGCAAAAGTGTAGAGCAAGAAGCGATGCAGCTTTACACAGCCAGAGTGTCAGCAAGAGAGCAGCGATCAGAGCTTATGCAGATGTTGGGTGCTCTTCAGGGAGAACGTGGACAGCGTGAGTTTATGCAGCTTGAAGCTGATATACGTAAGCAACGCAAGAAGACAGCACACGCAGAACTAGAACGCATTCAGAAACTAAAAGATATTGGGATGGCGTTAGCTATTACTGTACTAGCTTTAGCTACATTAGGTTTAGGATTACTACTCTTACTTAAGATTGGCGGGGATATCTAAGATGATGAAACCTGTAATAGTAAAATGGGCAGACATTACTACTTACATGGTTTGGAATGAGTCGAGTGAAGAAGATATGTGTATCTTTGAGACCATCGGATTCTTAATTGAAGAGACTGATGAGTATTATAAGTTATGTGACACAGCTCCAGATATCGGACAAGTCACTAAATACCCTAAAGGTTGTGTCTTACAAATTACACCATTAAGGATTGAGTAATGTTTGGATTACCTATAGAAGCAGTAAGTATGCTTGGGTCTACCGCCCTTGGTGGTCTCATGAAGATGTGGGGACAGGCGCAGCAAGATAAAGCTGAGCAGTTCAAACAGATGATGGCTCGCAATGAACAAGTTGAGCAAGGTGTTAATAATGCACGTCAGATGCAAAATCCTAATGCAGCTTGGATTCGTAGGTTTATTGTTGTTATGTCTCTCGTTGGGGGTTTGGGTATTGTATTCCTTGCTCCATTGCTTGGACAACAGACTAATGTGCCAGTAGAAGTTACAAGCGGTTTCAAGTTCTTATTCTTGGACTTCACCAATACAGTCACTGAATACATACAACTGGAGGGTTTCGTTACACCTGAGTGGCTCCCAGTTGCTATCATGAATATTATCGGCTTCTATTTCGGTAGTGCCGCTATGCAACGCAAATGAAAGTAGCCACCCTAATAGTAGTATCAACACTATTAACCGGCTGCTCCAGTCTGGATTGGACAGGCACTCCTTTAACCGAAGAAGGAATCGGTTGTTCATCTGATTCTAAAATCCTTTGTATTGAAATTAACAGAGATGCTACACAAGTTCGTAATGATTTAGAGAATCTAATCATACGCCACGAAGGATACAGACGCAACCCATACCCAGATGCCGGTGGATTAGCTATTGGCTACGGACGTAATTTAGTGTATAATGGCGTGTCGCATGATGAAGCCTTATACTTACTCCGCAATGATATTAAGCGGATAACCGAACACCTCACCAAACGCCATGAGAGCTTCTCTCAGCTTGATAATACTCGCAGGGCGGTCTTGGTATCCATGGGGTACAACATGGGCTTAGAGAGCCTGTCAGAGTTCACAGATATGTGGAATGCAATAGATCAAAAACGTTATAACAAAGCTGCCTCCGAAATAGTCTTTTCAAAATATTGTGGTCAGGTAGGAAAACGCTGTGTTGAATTAGCTAACATGATGGCTACTGGAGAATATAAGTAATATGGCTGAAGATACAACTACAACTGATGAAACTACTACAGTAGATGAAACAGTAGATACTACGGTAAAACGTGCTCCTGCATCTGAAATAGCAGGTAAGTTTTTAACTGGCGAAGAAACTGGCATTGAGCAGGATATTACCTATGGTGCTACTTTAACACCCAAAGATGCTGCCGGTACGAAGGTCGAAGACACAGGTAACGTTGTTACAGGTGATGTCAGTGCAGGTACAGCAGCTCAAGCAGCACCTGCGGTTAAGGCGCAGACAGCTGATAAGTTCACAGCTAAAACAGTCGATACTGCTATAGCAACACCTGCTGTCGCACAAGCTGTAGAGGGTGTTACTGGTGAACAGGGCACAGTAAGTGAAGAGGCGCAAGTTCAAGCTGTCACTAAAGAGCCTACTGATACGGCAGTAAAAGGGGCACCAGAGGCAGCTACGTTAGATAAAGCTCAGCAAGTAGCTGAAGTTCCTGACCTTGAAGTAACATCCGATATGCTAGTAAGCGGCTCAGCTGTAGACGTTAATCAAGCTGCTCAGTTTGCTGAAGAGATCAAAGCTGCCGAAGCTCAGCCTAGTGAAGAAGCTACTGTGCAGGGACAGCTTGCTAATTTGATGGCGGACTTTGAGGGTGATACACCACCGGCTTGGGCAGCAGGTGCATTGCGGAATGCTAGTGCAGCTATGGCTGCTCGTGGTTTGAGTGCATCATCTATGGCAGGTCAGGCTTTGATCCAAGCTGCTATGGAAGCTGCATTACCTATTGCTTCTCAAGATGCACAGACAAAAGCTACCTTTGAGATGACTAATCTCAGCAATAGGCAACAACGTGCAATGCTTGCAGCGGAACAACGTGCTAAGTTCGTGGGTCAAAAGTTTGATCAGGACTTCCAAGCTCGTGTTCAAAATGCAGCTACTATTGCTGACATCGCTAAGACTAACTTCACTGCTGATGTTCAGATTGCAATGGAGAACGCTCAGTTAGCACAATCTGTAGACTTAGCTAATCTGTCTAATAAACAAGCTCGTGTTATGGCTGAAGTTGCAGCGATTGCTAACTTAGAAACACAGAACTTAAGCAATCAACAGCAAGCGGCTGTGCAAAATGCTAAAGCGTTTTTAGATATGGATATGGCTAACCTATCTAATGCTCAGCAAGCTACATTGTTTAGAAGCCAGTCTATTGTACAAGGTCTGTTGACTGATACAGCTGCTGTTAATGCAAGTAAACAATTTAATGCTACCTCACAGAATCAAGTAAACGAATTCTTTGCAGGTTTAGAAACTCAGGTTAATCAATTCAATGCTACGCAAGAGAATGCAATCAATCAGTTTAATGCTGACCAAGAGAATGTAATCTCTCGCTTTAATGCTGAGATGAAAAACAATCGTGAGCAGTTCAATGCAACCAATCGTTTAGTAATTGATCAGGCGAATGCTAATTGGTTTAAACAAGTTGCTACACAAGATACCGCAGCTATCAACTACGCTAACCAACAATCTGTTGCTAACCTTCTTAACTTCACTACTACTGCATTTAATAATTACTATCAAGCTGAACGTGACATGATGGAGATGGCATGGAAATCCGGTGAGGGTGATTTAGATCGTGCATCATCAATGGCTGAAGTGCAGCTTCAAGAGAGTGTCAAACTCCAACTTCAAGATAAAAAATTATCTTCCGAAGATTGGAAAGACATGGGTGGTTGGGCTATGGACTTCATATCTGATGCCAATTCAATTTCTAATACGGCAAGTAACATTAAAGACGGTTGGGATCTCGTAACAGATTTCTTTGATTGGTAAGGAGTATTAACTATGGATGATGTAGATAACATTGGCGTAATTCAAAAGAAGCTTAACAAAGCTATTGAAAAACGTATGAGTGCTAATAACTCTGCTCCTAAGAAGACAGGTCTGTTAGCACCAAAAAGCAATGCAGTTAAAAAAGAAACTGCAAGTAAAAGTAAAATGGATGTTGAGTCAGTCTTAGCTGATTACATTGTTAATATCCGACAGTACAAAAAGGACATTTTAAATGGCTCAAAATAAACCTGAACCTTCCTTTAATGCTCCAGTTCCCGGTATGTCATTGACTACCGAGCCGGGCAATCGTCCTTGGGAGCAACCGCCTAAGTATTCAGATGTTGAAGATGTAATTGAATTTTACTTAGGACGATTTGAAGATGATAAAAAAGTAGAAAGGATGCTCTACTACATTGAGAACGGAGTCCCTGTAAATTCTATGGTGCAAACAGTGTTAACTAACGGTGCAATGAATGGCATTCACACAATTGAATCCGGTTTGTTAGCAGGACCAGTTATCTCTGAATACATACAAGCTGTAGCTGAGATAGAAGGTATTGATTTCGTTGTGTCTTCCGAAGAATATAAAAATAATACGATGTCAAAAGAAGATGCAAAGACTATGGCTTTGAAATTAAAGCGGCAGTTAAGTGAAAATTACGGTACAGATGATGAGTCTACAATGTTAAGCAGCGAAGAAGATTCGGGTGAGTCTATTAGCGGTGGTGGTATGGGATTGATGTCTCGCAGACAACCACAAGCAGAGCCAGTAGATCAAGAAGACATGGATTCAAGTGAGGTGTTGTCATGAGTTTTAGAGCATTTTTTGCAGGTGCTGCCAAGCGTGACATGGAGCTTAAAGATGAAGCACGTAAGGATGCGCTTGATCTAGCTAAGGATACGCTTAACTATCGTGCTGAAATTGGCATGAAGCGTAGACAGGAGAAAGAAGCTAAGCTAAATAATACACTTCAGTTAGGCAAGAATCTTATAGATAATTTTTCATTTAGTCCACAGCAAGTTGGTGTTCTAGCATCTCAAGGTAAGCTAGGGCAATTCCATGATTGGTATACAAAAGCTGCTACCAGTGATAAGTATAAAAGGGGTGGTCTTCCTACACCTGCTGAGCTTGTTAAGATTGAAAGTGATAAACCAATCGATATGCCTTTTGAAGAGTACATGCGTAAGATTGTTATCGGTGCTCCAATCGAGACTAAGCGTGCTGAGCTTGACACTAGTGAGATGAATCGCTATCAACGTAGTGCTGCTCAAGCTGCTAATCAATATACGCAGCAGTTCTATAAAAACATGGGTGTAACTGAAACCGATTTTAATGCCTATGCATTAGATGCATTCACACCTATGCGTGTACAAGGTCAGGTATTTGAAGAACCATTCAAAGAAGGTAAGGCACTAGGTGATGCACGAGTCCCATTCAAGGATGCACAGAAAGGATTTGCTCCGATTCTTACCAAAGCTATGGGCGTTGAGATGATTCAAAACCGATTAACTGGTGAGTTCCAAGGATATGAAGGTCAGGGCGTTGCGGGTACAGAAGCATCCATGATTGCATCTGAAGCAGCCAATCGTGTAACTGAATATATGCGTGACGAGCAGATCTCTTATGGTAGAGCATTTGCTAAGGTTCAATTTGAATTGAGTCAACCGGGAGCACTGCAACAATTCTACAATGATGCACAAGTATCCCTCGGTATACCAGACCCTAGACCTATGCAGACTGCAATCTCTGCGACTGCATCAACAGTTGGTGATAGGGGTACAGGTGCTAATGCTCCAATGCGTTCTAGCTATGTATTAAGTAATGATGCTCGTAATAATATCTTGCGTTCTGAAAACAACACAGACATTGGTAAGGTGATTGATTCATCTTTCCCCGGCGAAGAAAACAAGACACTTCGACAAGATCTTAAATCATTAGTACGTACTAATAATCAAAAGACTCCAAAACAAATGCTTGATGTAATTGATAATTACTTAGGTACTGGTCGTTCAACTACACCTGCTGATCCTAGTTTAAATCCTAGTGAGAATCCTGCTACACGTTACAACAAACCAGATGCACAGCCAGAAGCTACGCCAGAAGCGGAGCCACTAGAGAAGATGGCACCTCGTATGCGTAAGCGTGTTCAACCTTCTAAGGAAGAGCAGGATCAAGCGATGCAACAGATCGATGCCTTTACTAAAGAGATGGTAGCTCAAGGTGTAGATGTAAGTAACCCAGATGAAGTTAAGGCTGCGATGTTAGCCAACAAAGATATTAATATTCCAGAGGAGATGATTGATACATTCGCTAACACTATCGCACGATACTCAGCAATGCAATCTCGCAATCAAGGAATAGCATAACATGGCAGGATACGAGTACTTAGGTGACTCTGACTTAACAGAAGAGAATCTGTTAAAGGATGAAGAGTTCTTATACGATGCATCTCAGCACATACTAGATCGTACTGGCGAAGAATACTTTGACCCAGAAGATATCTATGATAACTGGAATGAGTTAATGCGCTCTGGCGTAGTCAATGAAGTCTCCATGTACCGTGACTTAGAGTACGCACAGAATGGTACTGACGAACAAAAGTCTCGCTTCGCTAGATTACTAGATACCTTTGAGCGTAAGGATGCTGAGTACACACTAGATATGGTTGGCGATTACGGTGCAGCCGCAATCACTGCTCCATCAACACTCGCTAGTATCGGTGCAGGTTTTGTTACTGGTGGTGTAGGTACTGTTGCAGGTAAGACTACGGCTATTGCAGGTGCTCAGGCAGGACGTAAAGCTCTGTCACAAATGCTGAAAGAGTTTGCATTTAAACCTACCATCAAGCAGGGCATTGCTCGTGGTGCTGCTGTAGAAGCTCCCCTTGCCATGATAGGCACAGATGTGCAGCAACGTACTCGTGAAGAAGTTGGTATGGAAAGACAAGAGGGTGCTGTTGCAATCGCAGGTATTGCAGGTGGTGTTCTTGGTGCTGTAGGTGGTGGCATCGGTGCTGCTCTTGCTAAGAAGCAAGTAGCTAAAGCTAGCCAGTTAGCTGAGACAGCGCAGAAAGCTGTTGAATTACGTAAGACAGCTCAGCGTACTATCATTAAGACTGAAAAGGAAAAACTGCGTAGGCTAAATCCTGAGCTTGTCGAAGAAGGTGAGCGTATATTAAATGATATTAATAAGAACTCTCCACTTGCAGCTAAGTTAGATAAAGAAACAATTGAAGCTACTGTCGCTGCTGCGATGAAGCTAGGTTCTAAGATCAAACGTAAACCCGGTCAACGTATTACTGAAGCTATTGCTGAAGCAATCATGGAAGGTAAGCTTTCAGTAGATGAGATCAATGCAGTTAAGAAAGAATTTAAGTTAACAGACGGGCAGTTCGCTGCCGTATACACAGCTGATATCTCAGATGCTGCACGTAAATTGGGTAAGCAAAGCCAGTTAATGCGTAGGCTATCTGAATTATCTGAGGCTGACCCACAACATAATGCGTTAGCTCGTTCTGGTATTACTGATCTCACAGATAAAGAGCTGATGGATGAGGTTGGTAAGCACGGCAGATTTTACAACATGATGCGTAGTGCTGACCGTTTGCGTTTAGGCTTGATGACATCTCAGTTAGCTACTACCGTACGTAACACTATTGGTGGTGGTTTCCGCTTAGCTACTGATGCACTAGATACTGCATTCATGAATGTGTCTGATCGCATTAGGGGTAAGACTACAACTGCTGAAGCATTTAAATCTGTATTCAGTACTGGTCGATATTTCTTTAATCAGAAAGAAGCTCGTGTTATCCAAGAGATCTTCCAAGATAATATGCCTGATCAAGCACGTAAGTTGTTCTTCTCAGCAGCTGAGGCGGAAGCTCGTGGTGGCTCCAACAATTTAGCAGGTAAGATTGGTAATGCAGTTAACGTAGCTAACACATGGTCTGATGGTTTGTTCAAGCGAGCTATGTTTGCATCTACATTAGATCGTCAACTGCGTAAAACTGGTACTACATTGAATCAAGTAGTAGCTCGTGGTGACTTTAATTTAATTGATGACACCATGATTAAGAATGCTGTTGAAGAGTCATTACATTTTGCGTATCAACAGAATCCTAAGATGACTACTAAGATTGGTCGTGCAGGTAACTCTTTGATTGAGGCACACCGAGAGCTGCCATTCGTAATCTCTACATTCATTCCATTCCCTCGCTTTGTTATGAACCAGTTGAAGTTTGTAACTGAGCATATGCCGGGATTAGGTAGCTTAACTAGGCGTATGTCTGGTGAACCTGTTAGTACAGAAGAGTTTGCTAAGCAGTTGACTGGTGGCACCTTACTTATTGCAGCTACACAATTCAGAGCACAGCAAGATTCAGATCTTAAGTGGAATGAGATTCGTGATAGTCGTGGTGTAACTACAGATATGGCTGCGGTGTATGGTCCTTTCGCACCTTACATGATCATGGGTGATTACATTGCTCGTGCTACCAAAGGTGAGCCTATTGATTCGTTAGCTAAATACATGGGTGAAACCTTCAAAGCGTTGGGTACTCCACGATTCAAGGGCGACTTTGGTTTGCTGCCTATCGACAGAATGTGGGAAGACTTATCGGACGGTAAGTTTAAACGTGCAGCAGGTAAACTGGTAGGCGATGTACTGGGTACATACACTATCCCAATCGCTATGGTTAAGGATATTCACTCAGCATATGATCGTGATGCACGATTCATTGAGGACTTCGATACTGTATTAGATTCTAGTGACGGCGGCTTTACCGGAGACTTTATTGATATCTTCCGATACGCAGCTCACTACTCATCTAAGTATATGCCTAACTGGGATGGCATAGATCCTAATAAACGTAGGTACTCAGTGACAGCAGGTAGACTTGAGAAGATTAACCCAATTGAAAAACACTTATTCGGCTTCACTCGATACAAACCTAAGACTGTTTTAGAAAGTGAAATGGATCGTTTGCAGATTGACCGCTACAAATTGTATAAGCGAGATCCTGACCCAATCAGAAATGCTATCAATCAATTTGTACTCGGATCTAAGATGCCATCTGCTATGGAAGCAGTTATCCAATCTAAGGAATATGCAAAGCTTGATGATATTGAAAAGGCTGCAACTCTACGTAGTGAGTACCAACGTATTGCCACATCAATAGGCGTTAAAGAATACGGAGATCAACTAATGGAAGATCTCGTAGGTACAGACAAGACATTCTCATATCGTCAGGTATTCCGTGAAGCATTTGAAGAGTTGCCTAAAGAAAGACGTAGACTTCTTGAGCGTGATTGGAAAGAGGCTAAGGAATACAATGGTATGTCTATCAATGAAGCGGGTGCATATCACTGGGCTATTGAGCGTAACAGAGCTTACGGAAAGATGCGTTTATAACACCCATTAAAAAGCCCCTCATTGCGAGGGGCTGTGGGGTGTAACCTATACAGACGTAAAGGCTAGCGGGTGGGACTGCTGCCAGTCTGCATAGTTATATTCAGAAGATTAGAAATGTCAAGCACTTACGATGCTGCTTTCCATCCCCAATCGTCACCTGCCATTCCTGCGGCATTGTAATCTGTGACAACACCTTCAAAGAAGTTCTTGTGGGAATCTCCTGCAACGATCCAGTCAACCCACGGAAGTGGGTTTTCTTTTACCTTGTAGTTACCCTTCAATCCAACCTGAATAAGTCGTCTATCTGCGATGTAACGGATGTACTGCTTGACTTCTTCTTTTGATAACCCTTCGATCTCTCCGAGTTCGTATGCGAGATCAATGACTTTATCTTCCAGTTCAACCGCATCACGTACCATTTGGTATATATCAGCCTTAAATTCATCGGTAACAATCTTAGGGTGTTCTTCACAGAACGTACGGAAGAGCTTAACCATTCCTTCACAGTGCATAGTTTCATCACGAATACTCCATTCAACAATCTCACACATCCCCTTCATCTTACCAAAGCGTTGGTAGTTCAACAACATTACAAATGCTGAGAAGAGGGACATACCTTCATTAATGACCGAGCGAGCTACTGCCTTCGCCAGTCCTGCATAGCTGTTCACGTCAATGTCAGCCATAAATTCAATCTTATCTGCCATCTGCTGATACTCTAGGAAGGCAGAGAACTCTTCCTCTGGCAAACCGAGTGTGTCATTCAATAGTGCGTAGCTGCGCTGATGCACGAACTCACGGTTAGCAAAGCTAGATAGCATCGCACGAATCTCATTGTTCTTGAACTTAGGTATATACGATTCGAGATAGTTAGTGCCCACTTGCACATCTGACTGCGTAAATAAGCGAAGAATCTGAGTGATGTGATTACGTTCTACATCTGACAACTTGCCGTTATTCCATTGTGCAACATCGTCTGCAAGCTTAGCTTCCCATTCACCCCAGTGTGCCTTCTCAGATGCGATGGCATAGTCAACAGCCCATGGGTACTGGAAAGGTTTGTAAGTCTTTGATTCTTCTAGTAGTGGCATTTATAACCCCTTGTATTTTTGTTAGTGATAAAAAAGCCGGGCGTTAAAACCCGGCAACGGAGGAACGAGTAGTTATACTCGCTTGGGGGAATTAGTCAATATGTAAGTGTCCATTAATTCTCACTTAGCTTGGCAGATGTGTGCTCGGCGTAGGTTAACTCGCAATCAAAGCCTTTCTCTTCCCAATGCTTGGGGCGTAAGTCCTTAACTTCCTGTGGAGCGTACTCATTTAGCTCAAACAGCTTAGTGAAGATCTCTTCCTGCTTCAGAGTACGTGCTTCCAGTAACTGTGCTAGACCGATCCAAGCATTCATTGTCTTATCAACAGACCAATTCTTTTCATATGCTGTTTCAGACAGAAGTAGGATGTCATCTTGCGTCATAGCTACTCGCATCATGGCATCTTCTAAGTCGAATCTGTCAACACCAAATTTTTTCTTCATGGTAATTAGTCCTTATGCCCATATGTTTCAACTTCACCTCCCATCTCAATACAACAACCTAAAGGGTCTTCATCACAGTTTGGGTATGCATAGCAGCCGATGTGTTCATCTTCCATTAAGTCTTCTCCCTTCACGAAGACACCATCGACCATCTTACCTTTACGGTACTGAATCTCTTCCCATGCGTGACGTAAGCATTCCTTCATGGATAATCCCCTACGTTCAGCAATGTTAATTAAGACAACCATCATGTCGCCAATGTCATCCCTGACATCACGATCCCTTGCAATGTTACCTGCAAGTTCACCTGCCTCTTCCATCAGCTTGACGAACTGAGCACGATCATCTGACCCATCAATTAGATTCCTATCGTGATGCCACTTAGCAATGGACTCGATAGTTAAATCAATATTTACATTTTTGTACACTGTGTTGTACATAGAACTTAACCCTGACAACTTAAACACTCCTCTTCATCTGTGATGGTGTAGTCCTTAAGTGCCACACGCTCAACGCTATCAGTCACGTTGTCAGCTTTGATACCTGCATTAGTACGTAGGTAGTACAGACCCTTGAGTCCATCCTTCCATGCCTTAACGTGTACATTATTTACATAGGATTTAGATGATCCGGCAGGGAAGAACAGATTCACTGACTGACCCTGACAGATAAACTCTTGACGCTTAGCTGCGTGTTCCACAACCCAGTGCTGATCCAGTTCAAAGGCAGTCTTGTAGCAAGCCTTCTCATCCTCTGTAAGGAACTCTAAGTGCTGTACGCTGCCATCCCTACCGATGATCCCTTTCCACGTCTGCTCGGTGTTCTCACCGTGTCTGGTGAGCACATCTTCTAGGTACCTGTTCTTGACGAGGTGTGCTCCGGCACGGGTACGGTGTGTGTAGGCGTTTGACTTGTTGGGTTCGATGCTTGCGGAACAACCGCAAATAATGCTGCTATTAGCGTTAGGAGCGATAGCGAGCAGATGAGCGTTACGCCTACCAGTACCTGCCATATCGGGGCACTCCCCTCTCTCTGTTCCCATGAGGATTGTTTCTTCAATTGCTTGTTCCTTAATCTTACTGAACATACGATAGTTAGCTGAGGTAGCTTGCCACGATTCCCATGCGATACCTTCCTTCTGTAGGTACCCGTGGAATCCCATAGCACCCAGACCGAGTGACCGCTCTGAGTATGCTGAGAACTTAGCCTTCTCTAATTCATCTGGTGCATGACGCACAAAGAATTTAATTACATTATCTAATAGACGAATCAGGTCACGGACCATGTTCGTGTCTTGCCACTCATCCCACTTCTCTAGGTTTACTGAAGAGAGGCAACATACCGCTGTACGTTTCTCATCAGTTGCGAGGTGGATCTCATTGCAAAGGTTAGAACCGTTGATTCGGAGTCGAAGTTTCTTCTGAGCTTCAGGCAGATGTCGGTTTGCGGTGTCGATAAAGTTGAGATATGGAGATCCAGTTCGGAAGCGAGCTTCAAGAATTCGTTGCCACAATTCTCTAGCTTGGATAGATGATCTAACAGCTCCCGTATCTGGGCATATGAGATCCCATTGTTCTCCATTGATTACCGCCTCCATGAAGTCATCAGTAATGTTTACTGCGTTAAATAAATTAAAACACTTACGGTTGATGTCACCCCCAGTAGGGATCTTGAAGTTAACAAACTCAATAATCTCTGGGTGATTCACATCTAGGTATGCAGCGTAGCTACCCTTACGGGTTTTGCCTTGCTTGTATGCCCCCATCTGAGAGTCAACAACCTTAAGGAATGGGATCACGCCCGGTGCTTTATCTGACACGGGACGAACAGCAGACCAATGCCCACCAACACCGCCGCCTTTTACAGATAACCATGAGACTTCAGAATTGTGTTCAATAAGACTACTAAGATTATCGCCGATGTAAGTAAGAAAACAGGAGATGGGTAACCCTCGTATTGGATCTCCATCTCGTGGT
>Ga0070754_10001986_pt1 | contig 15516 bp, 15 predicted proteins | sample VirMetDEL_Sep_01_FD_75181 | JGI IMG/M metagenome (GOLD analysis project Ga0070754, IMG submission 75181) | Aqueous microbial communities from the Delaware River and Bay under freshwater to marine salinity gradient to study organic matter... | ecosystem: Environmental > Aquatic > Marine >... | reverse complement strand
GTGAGCTAGTTGTAAGACTACAAACAATTAACAATGAGATAAGGGATAAAGTACCATGGGAAACTAGATGGGAACTATCAAAGATAAGTATATTTTTAGAAAGAATAGAAAAGAAAGTATTTGACATGGTTAAATAATAATAAATTATGAAAAAGAAATAAATAAAATGATAATGATAAAAGAAAAAGTAAAAGTGTATGCAAGTCCATACATAGGGATAAGTGGCACTAGCCTAAAGGGACACATTAGATGTGACTACCATAGACTAGTCCAGGCATTTGGGAAACCAAATTTCAATGGAGATGGCTACAAGACTGATGCAGAATGGAGGATTCAGTTTGTAGATGGTGAAGAAATAATAACAACTACAATATATAATTGGAAGAATGGTAAGAATTACTGTGGTGATGATGCACCAGACACCAAGAATATATTTGAGTGGAACATAGGAGGCTATGACAAGAGAGGTGTGCTACTAGTACACCAAATCATTGATGGATTAGATTGATATGAACAATATGAAAGTAGTAAGTCTCTTTGATGGCATGTCATGTGGACAACTTGCTCTGAAAAAAGCAGGTCTACACTATGACACCTACTTGGCTAGTGAAGTCAAGAGTGATGCCATTGTAGTGACTCAAAGAAATTTCCCTACAACAATTCAACTAGGTGATGTGACCAAGCTAGAAGATACAATACTAGAACATGTCCCACCAGGAAATGTTGACTTGTTCATGGGTGGCTCACCATGCCAAAACTTTAGTATAGCCAACAAGCATACTAGGACCGGCCTTGATGGTGAGAAGTCCAAGCTATTCTATGAATGGCTCAAGTGGAGAAACAAACTTCAACCTAAGTATTGGTTGCTAGAAAATGTGAGAATGAAGAAAGACCAACAAGACATTATATCAAAGGAACTAGGTGTTGAGCCTATCTTCATTGATAGTCACATTGCAACTGGTGTGTATAGGAAGAGGTTATATTGGACTAACATACCATTAGATAATGTGAAGGAATGGATGCAGCATAAGATTGCACCTCACTTCTCATGCATCATAGATGGTTGGTCACCAAGAAGGTATGGCACATGCCTACTAGAGAGTGACTCAAGACCTAATACAGATCTAGTCAAACTTGCTAGAAGATACTTCAAGGTAGGGTTTGGCAACATCATATTCAAGGACAAGGCTACACATGACAAGCTCAAGGAGGATTATACTCTGGCCCAAGAGGGTGACTTGAGAGTCATGACTAGAAATGAACTTGAGAGAGCACAAGGTGTGCCCAATGGATACACCTTACCACTTACTAGAAACCAAGCTGCTGGTTTGCTAGGTGATGGGTGGCAAGTAGATACAGTAGCACAAATATTAAAAGGAATAAAATATGACAACAAAAACTAAACCACAAGAGCCTGTACTTACAGAGTTCTTTGTTACTGAAACATACATAGTCAAAGCTAAGACTATTGATCATGCAAATGAAATGATAAGTGAGAACTGTTTTGATGCTGATAGTGTCAGACATTTAGGAATAGATGTACAACCCAACTTCTAATGAGAGAACCAGGAGAACACTTTGAAGAACTAGAGTTTGACTACCTTGAGATAGAGCCTAACAAGTTCATTGATCTTAAAGTTAGTGTGAACTATACAATCACATCTGAAGAATGCACTAGCACATTTGGTGAGCAATCAGTATCAGAAGGTTGGGAAGAAACAAATTTAGATTCATGGGAAATAGAATCAATAAGATTCATTGAGTCACATGACTATCCCATTACAGAAACACATAAACAAAAAATAGAAGGAGAAATATATGAAACCATTACAGACATCTACTAAAGGTAGACCCAAGGGTGTACCAAACAAGGTAGTATTATTAACAGTAGGTCAACTAACAGATCTACTTGGATCTAACTCACCTATCAAGGTACCAGTTAGTAACAAGTGGTACAAAACAATAAGCCAATAATGTATATCATGAATATACTTGAGGGCTTTATCATAGGAGTAATTGCTATACATTGTATACTACTTTTCTTTAAGGTATTAGATTACTTGACAATTATAAATTAAACTATAGAAAATAAATAAATGAAAAAACCACCTAAAAAACTTTCACTCTGGGAATATCCGGATGGGCCAGCACAAAACATGGATCAACAAGTAGTTGTTCTTAAACAAAATAGATCTGGTGACTTCAAGGATTGTTATGCTGCAAACCTTTTGGATGGTGATAACTACATGACAAAAGAAACAGTTGAGTTACCACCCAGAACTGATACATCCATACTTGATTTTATAGTAAGCAATCAAATCAAGATTGAGTATGGTGAAAAAGATATATTTATTTATAGGATGGGAAGATTTTTATTTGATCATCCTTATTCAGATGAAACAAAACAAGATGATGTTAGAGATGCAATACAATACATGATGGATATGGATGAACTATGAGTCACTTCTATGATTGTAGTAGTAGCCCCAAATTGACTACTGCAAGAACCCCAAGTCAAGCTAAGAAAATAAAAGCATACCCAAGTGTGACAACCATACTAGGTATACAAATGGAAGACTATCTACATAACATATGGATACCACAAAAGATATGTGACTTAGCCAGACAATATCCAGAAGCTACATCAAAGCAAATCATGGACATCAAGTATGGATATAGAACAAGTCCAGTTGATGGGATGCCAATCAGATCTAATGAGTTTGGCACAGCAGTACATGCAAGACTAGAAGATGTACTAAACAATAGGATAACAGATGAGGGACTTGAAGAAAATGAAACACCCTGGGATGGATGGGTTGAGCCCTTCTTAGATTTTATTCAGACCAATGACATTGAGGTTGTTGAGTGTGAGAAGATAGCATACTCAGACAAAGAGAGGAGTGCTGGTAGCATAGACTTAGTTGCAAATTGGGATGGCAAGTACCACTTGTTTGATTACAAATGTAGAGATACCAAGGGTTCAGGTGGTAAGTTCTATGAGAAGAAGGATTGTTCACAACTTGCTATTGAATCAATGTGGATCAAAGAAGAATTTGAATTAGATTATTTTCCGGCCATCACTAGTGTGTGTATATGTACTGAAACACAAAAGCATTACCATAAGAACTGGAGTAAGGCACAATTAAGAAAAGGTATTAAAAGATTTAGACTACTAAGACAAATATATTATATGGATTGGATGAATGAATGATAGTAAGTAAAAATAAAAAGTTTGATCCCAAGCTGCATGAGCAAGCAGATGAACCAGCAAAGACTGTAACTAAATTCTATGTTGGTAGGTTTGGTTATGATGCAGAGGATAATCCAAATATATATGGTGTTGATTTAATTGTACCAGATGTATGTTACATAGAGGTAGAGAGAAGATTTATGTGGAAGGAAGGAGATAAGTTTCCATTTTGGAATCTACACATACCTCACAGGAAGAGAAAATTTTTCAACCAGGACATGCCAACTTTGGTATTCACTTGGAACTATGCATTGACTCACTTCATAAGACTACATGAAGATGTAATAAAGAACTCACCTGTTATAGAGAAAGCAACTGAAGCTATGCCAGAAGGTGAACATTTCTATGAAGTAAATTTATCACAGGGAAAAATAGTTAAATTCACATGAACAAATATATATTATATTATAAGCACATGGATATGCCACCTGAACATACAACTTGTGTATCAAGGTGGGCTAATACTGAGAAGGAAGCTATCAAGTTACTTACAGGTAAGTCATCCAAGGTAGGAGATACAGTTACAAATAAAAAGGGAGCACAGATTAGAGTAATAAGTGTTGAGCAAATCAGTAATGATGAATGAAGTATATACCTGCAAGTAGGCTGCAAGCCTGGAGATTAAAGAATGAACCAAAGCAATGCCCAATACTAGGCAAGGGTTTCAATTTCTTTTGTGTTGACCATGACCATAGGGATGGTATGATCAGAGGTGTTATAAGTAGAGAGGCTAATACTTTGATAGGTAAAATAGAAAATATTTATTACACTATGTGTAAGGGAAACCAGGAAGACATTGGTGCAGTCATGGAATCCATAGCAAAATATTTAATGTATGCCAAGACAGACTACCTACATCCTGTTGGTTGTAAACAACTTATGAGTAGGTTTAAAAGATTAAAGAAAGGTGATCAAGAATTTGCATTGCATCAATTAGGTTTTAGTATGGAGCAAATTAATGCTTGTAATAATTTACAACAAAGAGTAAACCTTTACTCACAGTTTTTAAAGAAAGAATTTTATGGAAAAAAAAGAAGAACAAAACATAAGAGCAAAGCTAGGTTACATACAAACTAACCTCAAAGCCCCAAAGGGCCAGCTCAATAAGTTCGGCAACTATAGATATAGATCTGCTGAAGACATCCTAGAAACAGTAAAGCCATTACTATTGGCTACTAACTGTTCTCTAGTTATTAGTGATAGTATCCAAGGTATTGGAGACAGACACTATGTTATGGCAACAGCCACCCTTATGGATGAGAACAAAGATACTGTAACTGTGACAGCATATGCTAGAGAAGCTGCAGAGAAGAAGGGCATGGATGCTGCACAAATAACTGGATCTGCTTCTAGCTATGCTAGGAAGTATGCATTGAATGGCTTGTTTGCTATTGATGATACTAAAGATCCGGATGCAACTAACACTCATGGAAAAGAAAGAAAGGTACAAGATATTTTATGAGCATAGAAATAAAGTTAAACACTGGGAGATTGTTTCCAGATCCTGAACCAAAGACTGATAAGCATCCTGTTGCTTCTGGCCCTTGTAATATAGATGGCAAGGAGTACAAGATGGCATTATGGAAAGCTAAAAGCAAAGATGATAAACCTTATTATAATATAAAGTTTACTATCATGCAAGAGAAGCCACCTGAGGTGAAGGCTGATGATGACAACATCCCATTCTAAACAACCACACAGCATGGAGTCAGAACAAATAGTTCTGGCTTCATGTTTAAAATTTTCTGATGGTTCTAAATTTGATGAGGTATCACAAGTGGTGCATGAGCATGACTTTTTTTTAGAAACACATCAAGTTATCTACAATACTATCAAGGAACTAGCATTGGCTGGTGATCCTGTTGATGAGATTAGCTTGTTAGAAAAGCTTAGATCCAATGGCAAGGAAGGATTTGTAGGTGGGCTTACTTATATATATGAAATACTTGATGCTACTAGCACAGGTATGAAAGGATTGTGGGCAGCCAAGCAAGTAAAAGAAAAGTCTAAGCTTAGACAGTTGATAAGAACATGTAGGTTATCTATTGAGTCAGCTGAAGAACAATCAGAGGACTCAGAGAATTTATGTTCTACCCTTGAGACTAATGTATCTAAGATTAATCTATCTTATAGTGATGACTTTGATATTAAAGATACAATACAAAGAGTAAGAGACAATGTGTACTCCAATGAAACAAGTGAGTACATACCAACAGGTATACAAAGCTATGACAATAGCTTAAAGAGAAATGGGTTTGGGCCAGGACAAATATGTATTGTGGCAGCTAGGCCAGGCAAAGGTAAGACAACCTTTGCTATGAATGTAGCACTAAGGGCAGCACTTGATGACAAGGCTGTAGGTATATTTAGTTTAGAGATGGGTGATGATGAACTCATTGAGAAGATGTGCTCAACATTATCTGGTGTGCAGGTACAAAAAATTTATGACAAGGTAGCAAGTAAGGAACACATGGATAAGTTCAATGATTGCATGGATGAAATATCTAATCTTAATATCTTGATTGAAGAAAGAGCAGATACCTTTGAGAAGGTAGCATCCAAAGCCAGGTATTGGAAAAGAAAATTTGATATGAAACTTATGGTTGTAGATTATATACAACTCATGAAGGGTGAAGGGACTAGAAGAGATGAACAGATTTCAAGTATATCTAGATCATTGAAGTCACTAGCTAGACAACTAAAGATACCTATTATAGTGGTGGCACAACTGAATAGAGAATCAGAAAAAGAAGATAGACAACCAAGGTTATCAGACTTAGGAGATAGTTCATCATTAGAAAGAGATGCTGATTCAGTTACATTTTTATATACACTCAAGACAGATTACATACAAACTGAGAAACTCAGATGGTGCCGGCCCAAGCAAAGAGCTGGACAAAGTTATGCTGAAGGAGAGTTTGAGTTTGTCAAACAATGCTGTAGAATAAGAGACTTTGTAGTTAGGTAGTTTAGCTATTAAGATGCTAATAGGGTTTCTTTCATTTACCCTTTTCAACCACCTATCTACTCTTTACTTTCTCTGTCTTCTTTCTTATTAGGATCTCCTTTGAACTTGGTGATAATCCTATGAGCTCACCATTTTTTTCTAGCTGCTCTATGATTCTCATCCTCTTTATTGTAGTAGGATTTATAATATCATTATCAATCATTTCATCCCTGACATAATTGTATTTATCATCAGGTAATGTTTGTTGCATCTTCAACATGATCCTTGCTTGATCTGTTCTACTCTTATTCTTGAGTCTACTTTGGAAGAAACCAACATTGTTATCTATTTTCTGTTTGTTTTTATTCCATAGTGCATAAAGTTTTGGATCACCCATTAGCATTTCTTTTGCTTTGCTTTCAAATAATGCTGTATCAACATGTGGTGAATACTCACCCTCCCTCAATGCTTTCTTGTATTCTTTTGCAACACCCTTTACTGCATTGTATCCTTTATTATTAAATAGATATGTTTCATCCTCCAAGGATTGCATAGATGGTTTGTATAACTTAAGATCTCTAACAACTGTATCAGTATATCCCTCACCATAAAATCTTCTTACAATAGGTAGATTAATATCTTTAGGCATTGGCACACCATTAACTACATTTTGATAAACAGCATGTCCAGATTTTACTATATCAGAAGTTGTATATGCAGCCTTTGCATATGTTTTAAAGAAGTGTTCAAATGTTTCAGGTGTAAATTTATTCTTCTCAATACCACCAGCATCTAATACTTTGTCAGCTAAGTCAGCCATACCTATCATAACTTTACCTATAGCTGTATCATCATAACCAGCTGGTATCCTATCCTTAGATGGTGATAGTTGAACTATCTCTGAGTCCATAGTATAGAATGGATTATTTGTAGTCTTAGGACTCCACTTCTTAATCTTTCTACCAAAAACATCTGTCTCTTCTACACCAGCTATCTCCATTACATTTCTATAGAGTGTTGGTTTTAAATCTAGTGGGATAGGATTTGTATTATTATGTACTGTATCTATTGTTTTCTTCCACCATGCTTCCAAGGATTCTTTACCACCATTCCTAAACTCTGGGTTCATTGTGTATTGTGCAAGAGCACTAGGTATTGTATTAAATGAAGACATAGCAAACCCCATAGGGAATTTTTTATATGATGGTCTGCCATCTTGCCCTAGATTTTGTGGTTCACCACCTGGTTCTAAAGGTGTATGCTTTGGATCAATAAACACCCAATGGTTACCAAGTATAAAGTTACCATAATCAGAATCAGCACCTACATAATCTCTCCAATTTGTACCAAATACACTATTGTTATGATACTCCTGGTATACCCCTACTGTATATAATCCAGTACCTACTATAGCTAAGTTTTTTCTGCCCTTTTCTGTAGTAGGATTCATTGCTCTTACAACATTCTTTGTACCCTGGATAGCTGGGTTAGAAAACATCCATGCTGTACTTATTCCTCTCTGTGATCTACCACCTGCTAGTGGGTCAAAGGATGAATCTCTAGCTTGTAGTGCTGCTTGTGATGGTGTAGCTCCTGATGCTTTGGCTGCCTTATATACCTGAAACCTAGTGCTTTGTTCAAATACTGAATTAATAGTCCCAACAAAATTAAAAAAGTTCCTACCAGTTTTAGCAATACTATTGTCTCCAAACATATCTGCATACTCTAGTTTCTTGAATGCTGTTTGTACACTATTTTGAAAGTCAACACCATAGCTACCAGCACCTCCTCCATTTTGTAAGAACTCAATGTACTCAATATCATTGTTATTATATGTTTTTGCATTCTTCATCATACCATGTTTGAAAATGGTACCAGTATCTGCAAAAGCTTTTGTAGGAGAGAATACACTAAATGCATTTTTTAAATCCATGTTAGCTAAGTTTCTAAGAAATGCATCTTGTCTATCTCTAAATGGATTTACAGCTTGGAATGTAGGTGAATAAGCTGTAAGCTGTGCAGCATGTGCTTTGATTGCTAGTGAAAAACTATTAACTAGCATTGAGTTCCAATTATAAAAACTAGATCTTTGTTCATGTGGCATCCATGTAAGTGCCTCTTTAAACATATCATTTTTTGTATCACTTACATCAATAGCTTTTCTCTTACCATTCTCATAAAATTCTATGTGATTTGAATTTGGTCTTTGATACTCATCAACCCTTAATGGTCTTCCAGTATCTTTATTCTTAACTGTAATAACTTTACCAACTACATCTTGAGCATGTGGATTTTTTTCTACCAAGTTAGCAGCAATTTGTATAGATTTATTTCTTTCAGCTGTGAAAATAGCATCATCTATAGAAAACTGTAAGTTTATATCTAGGTCTCTTATGTCACCTGCTGGGTCTTCCTTAAGCTGTTTAGCAGATTTTGGTGCAATAGACTTTTGATTTATCTTACCTGATGTATTTATTTTATTCCAATCTACAGTTCTATTTAGAGGAACATAGAATGGATTCTTCTTTAAAATTTGCAGGTAGGTATCTTCAGTTTTAGTTTTACCTGTTGGATCAAAATCTTTACCACTCTTGTATATACCTGCATCCACACCTTCTTTTAATATACTGTGTGCCATATCTTGTTTCATATCAATGATAGGTTTTAGATCATCTTTAAAGAAACTTAATGATTCTATGGCATCCATTTTTTTCTTTAGATCCTCATTTGATATACCTGTAAATGGCTTACCCCTTGGACTAGGATTATTATTATTTATCTCCAATTGTCTTCTAGCAATCATGTATTGATTTGCTACCTGTCTTAATTCTTTATACTTGTAACCATTCTTAGCAGCCATCTCCTGGGTCAATTCCTTGATTACATTTCTTCTCCCTGCATACTCTTGTTGTTTATTTATTACCTGCCCTGCTTCAAGTCTATACCTTTGATATGCATCTGTAGAATCACCTGTTGATTTTAATATACCCTGGTTATTATAATAGTTTTCACCACCTGAATCTTTTTGTAGTCTCTTTATGTATTCATATCTATCTGAGTATGCTACCTTAAAGCCCATATATATATCAGCAGCTTTTTTCTTAACATAACTATCAGATGCTTTAACAGTACCATCCATTATATTCTGTATGACATTAGCATCCTTGTGAAATGGATTTTTTTTATTTACTAATGCATCATCATATTGTTTAATTGTAAGATTTTTTGTTGCACCCAATGACCTAATACCTGCAGAAGTAAACAATCCAAACAAAGCTGTTTTTCTTGAATCCTCAAATATCTGGCCCATTGTAATGTCACCTGTTTCCCATTGGTTATAGGTACTATATACACCACCTGTTACTGCACCACCTGTTGTACCAGCTAATATAGCACTACCAGCTTTCATGAATGGAGAGTTGTCTTGTGCAAGTCTATCTGCAAAAGCCTTAGATATTATATCCTTTGATGATAATTTTCTTATTGCTGCACCACCTACATTAGATCCAAATTCTTTTATAAACTTTACTTTCCTTGCAACTCTACCAAATGGATTGAATGACATTACAACATCTAAGAAAGCCATACCTCTAGATGGTTCTAATCCCAATTCTTTTTGTGCAGACATACTAGCAGTATAAGCTCCTGTAACCCTACCTATAAATCCACCTGCAGGAATACTTAACCCCAATGTAGGGCCAGAAAAAACAGGCAAAGAACCTATACCCATACCAGTCAATGTAGCTCCTTCAACCTTGGCAGCTTCCTTTGCCATTACACCAAAGACCTTGCCCATACCCGGCCCTTCTCCCTGTGCTTGCTCTACATACTCAACACCAGCATTTATTTGATCTGTAAAATCAATAAAGAATGGATTAGATCTATCAATAGTAGGTTGTATTATCTCTGCTATTGGATCTTTTGGTTTGTCTAATTTATACTTTAGACCACCTTGCTCATATATTTCAAGATTACCCTCATCAGGTAATCTCTTATACTCTTTATCCCATGAGAAATCTGGTATATGATCTCCTTTTGTCATGCTTGATTAAGGGTTATTCTTATCCTTGGATATAATAAGTTCTGGTATAGGTCTTGAAGCTTTCAAGAATTCATCTATATCTATCTCACCAGCTTCATTTTTTTCTAAAATCATAATCAAGGTATTAATCAACATTGTTCTCTGTTCTGCCGGTACATTACTTAATACACCAAAATCCCCATACCCACCTAATTGTAGTAATTGATTAGTTATATCTTCTGTTGTAGCTTCCCCTGCAGTTGCAAATGTAACAAATGATTTAACATACTCTGGGTTTATATTACCATCAGGAAGTAGACTTGGTATACCAAGATTTGTAGTCATGTTAGCAGCAAAACCTGCAGTTGTATTTAATCCCATACCAGCTGTTTCAAAAGAATTTTTTAACTTATTTTTCATTATAGAACCTTCTTTTGCAGACAATATCCCATTTTCTACAGCTTTATCAATTTCTTCAAATTGGTCTAATACAACTTGTGTAGGTGTTTTACCATTTGGATTATAATTTTCTTTAAGTACAGTTATTTTAGTACCAGATTTATTTGTAACTAACTTAACTCCAGGAAGACCACTATCAATTATTTTTGGATCATACACAGGCTCTACCACAAATCCATATTGTTGTGCCTTTGATGCTAATGTACCAACCTCTGCCTTGAACTCTGATAAGAACATATTAATCTCATCATCAGGAGTATCAGCAGGTAAATTTAGTGTTGCTTTGATTGATGCAGGTGTAACTTTTCTTATACCTTCCATTAGTTGACCAACATCTAACTCACCATCTTGGTTGTAATATTGTCCTACAAAATTAACTGCAGCACCATTAGTAATACCCTGGGTGTTTAATACCTTTTGTGCTTGTTGTGACTCTGCAATTTGTTGTTGTCTAAGTGCATTTTGACTTTGTTGTGCTTCACCTACACCATATGAATTTGCATAATTAGAAACAGCTAGTGCATCAGTAAGGCTATAATTACCTTTATTCATTCTCTCTGCACTCTTACCTAAATCACTCTTATTAGAAATCTCATTTGCAATTACATTTTTAAAAGTCTCACTTGATTGCAAGGCACCAGCATATACACCCACAGACTTAGAAAGTAACTGTTGGTTTTCTTGAAACTGTTCTAGTCCTTGTTTTATCAAATCAGCTTTAGCTGCTTGACCTTGTGCTCTGTATTGCTCCCCTTGTGATACACCTTGGAATAGTGTATTATAATTAGGTGCAGGTATATTAGGTGCTGCCTCTGGTGTAATTTGTGTAAATGCCATAATTAATCTCTATCAAAGATACCCATAATTTCATCAAAAATATTTGTTTTAGGATCACCTGTTAGTCCACCTTTTATATTACCCACAAGTTCATCTAGTCCTCCATCAGTTGCAAAGAAATCATTAGCTTGACCAATACTTTGATTGATAACACCAACTTTTTCACCAAAGCTTAGATCCCCATAGCCTTGAAAGTTATTTGAGAAACCTGGTATAAAATTGTTACTACCTGTTTGTGATGCATTAGTATAACCTCTCATGCCAGAACTTAGTAGATTACTATAATCAGTTGCACCAGTTCTAAGTGCTGCTATACCTTCCATTGTTGAAGCAAAGTTTTGTGCATTGGCTGCATCAGCTGCTGCTATACCTGTAAGGTTTGATAATGTTTGTCCTTGTACATTATTTTGTATAGCACCTGATAATACATCTCCCCCATAAGGTGAAGTTGTACCAATGAAATTAAATATATCACCTGTATATTGTGCAGACTGTGTGTCATACTGGTTTTGCAACTGTGCAGCAATAGAATCCTTTGTAGTTTGTTGGTTTATTCTATTGTTCTGATAGTTGTATAGTTGACCTGTAATGTTATTTGCTAATGCTATGTCTGCTCTATTTTCACCACCCCTTGTTGCTTCAAGTTGTGATGCTGTAGCACCTAGTCCTGCACCTCTTAGCAATCTATCACCATACATATTTTCAAATGTACCAATTAAGCCTGTGCCAAATGTAATATCATTCTTTTCTTTATCTAGCTCTGCTTCTATTCTACCTTTTGTTTCTTCCTTGAGACCAAATGTACTATCTAATCTACCTCTCTTAGCTAGACCAGTAGCAATGTTTTCTGTTATTTGTAATTCTTGTAATGGTGTAAGCTTACCTGTACTCTTTAGGAACTCCATGCCTCTTTGTTTCATTAAGGCTTCAGACTCTGTGAGTGCCGGATCAAGTTGACCCATAGCTGCTGCTTTTACAGCTTGCTCAATAACAGTTTCATCTTTTAAATTTCCTATTAAATCTTCTGCTGTTTGCTCTAACAGGGATTCTATAGGTAAAGCTGTGCTAGTAAAGTTAAGAGCTTCATTTAGTCTCTTTTTGGATAACTCTTGTAATATACTTTGTTGCTCTAATCTATCTGGGTCTAGTGATCTAATAGCTTCTGCTGCTCTTTCACCATACTTCTCAACTAGTTCTATATTAGATAAAGCTTGGTCATCTCTCAATGCTTGTGCAATATCTTGTATCTTTTGTGATGCTTCTGCACCTATTTCTATAGATCCTCTTTGTTCATCTGTACCAAATAAACTAGCTTCACTAATTAAATTAGTTCTTATAGCATTGTCTAATGTAGTTTGATCTAAGTATTTAGATATGAGCTCAAATCCTTCTGGATCAGACATACCCTTACCTTTAAATCTTTCTGCAACTTCTGGCCCCTCAATGTATCTAAGTATTTGATATAAGTAATCTGTTGGATCACCTAAGTCTACATCACTATAATTTACATTACCTGTTACACTAGTACCACCTGGCCCTTGGTTTACTGTACCAGTGCCTGTGTTTATTACTGTAGTGTTGTTATCTACTTCATCTTCATCCATACCATAAAATGGGTTAAGTGGGTCATCATAATCATCTGGGTCATAAAATTCAATATTTTCTTTTACTAGTGCTTCATCTAATTCTCCTTTAAATTCTACATCTTTGTTTTCACCAAATTCTCTACCATGGTTTATTTGTCTTGCTAATACTCCTACTAATTCTATGGCATTGTCTGGCCCAAATATGTCTCCTGCTGCATTTAATATATTACCTAATGGGACTCCTCCGGCAAGCAAAACACCCATGGCATTTAATAAAGTTGTGTTTATTTTACCACCTGTGAATGTCTGTAGGAAAAACCCTGCATCCATTATACCATTTTGAATTGATTCTATTAAAGTGTTTTGTGCCTCTATAGGTAAACCATTCTCATCAAAGTCTGGGAAGAACTCTTTGTTGTTTAAAACAAATTGTTGCATACCCTCTGTTGTAGTAGGGAATCCTTGATAGTATAACTCCTGGATGGTATCACTTATGAATAAATCTTCATCATTAAAGCCACCTGGATCATACACTACATTGTTCTCATACTTAAACATTGTAGGTAAAAATACTATTTTATTAGTCCTACTATGTTTTTCATTCAATAATTTATCTATAAATGCTGTTTCACCTGCATCTTTGATTCTATAGTCTTCACCATCTGCACCAAGATGTAAAGGTGGTGGTGGTGTTAAGCTTATAATTGTTTGTTCTAGCAAAGCATTAGTATCTAATAATGCTTGCTTATCTAACTTAAATTGGTCTTCTGCTGATTTAGCTGCTGCCTCAAACTCTTCTGTAATTCTAGTTACTTCTGCTGCTCTTATGCCTTCTAGTCTATCTGTTTCTGATTCTAAAAGTGCATCTGCTGCTTCCTTTGCTAACCTTGCTGCCTCTGCTGCATCAGCACCAGCTTCCCCTAATTTTTCTTGTAACTGTTCTTCATACAAATCTTTAGCATCTTGTTTAGCTTTAGCTAAATCTTCTGCATATTGTTGCTCTGCTGCAACTAAAGCTGCTGCTGACTTATCTTGTTCAGCTTGAACAGCATCATTCTTTTCATTCTCTAACCTTAATGTTAAATCAGAAGTAGCTTTGTTATGATCTGCTATTAATTCTTCTCTAGCAGTATTGTTAGTTATTACTAATTGATCTAAGTTTGCTTGATAAGTTTGTTGTAAAGTAGTTGTCTCTGCCTGTAAATCAGCAGCATATTTAGCTTCTAAGGTATTCTTTTGTTGTAGTAATGCATCATCAGCTAATAGTTGCATCCTTGTTGTTTCATCAGCTACAGCCTCAGATAATAATTTAGCAGATAATGAATTAGCAGCAGCTAGATCTTCTTGATATTTATCCTCTAACTGTTGTTCCCTAATGGCTAAATTACCAGATGCTATCAACTGTTCATCTGCTCTTGCTTCTGTAATAAGCCTATCTCTTTCTGCTTCTAATTCTAGTTTTTGTGCATCTAGTCTATCTTGTGCATCTTGTTCTAACCTTGTTGTTTCAGCAGCTAAATCATTATTATATTTAGTTTCTAATTCTGATTCTTTTGCATTTAAATCTTTTTGGTATTGAGATTGTAGTTCTGTTTCCTTATTACTTAATTGTGTATCATAATCACTCTTTGCTTGATTAAGTGCTGTAGCATGAGCTGAATCTTGTTCAGCCATAGAAGTAATTAACCCCTCATTAGCTGTAGTAAGTTGTATGTTTTTTGCATCAGCTGCTTTTCTTGCTGCATCTATTTGATCTCTCTCTAAAACCATTGCATCAAACTCTGCTTTCTTTGCTTTAAACTTAGCTTCTTCTGCTTTAAATGCAGCTTGTGCATCACTTGCATTTTGTGTTGCAGTATCTATTTGTCCCTGTAAATTTGCTACTTGTAGTTCATGATCACTATTTAATTTTAGTATGTCATCATCATACTCTTTTGTAATTCTATCTATTTCTGTTTGTTTAGCTGCTACATCTGTTTCTCCTTTAGCTACTGCTGCTGCTATTTCTGCATCCTTAGTTGTAGTAAGTTGTGTTATAGCAACTTGGTGATTAGTATTAGCTGTAGCTAGTGCACTTTCTGCATCTGTCTTTGCTTGATTTGCAGTAGTTAAATCATTGTTTAATGTTTCAACATTTGTGTATAAATTCTTTGCAAGTTCAGAAGTTAAATCCTCAAAACTTATTGCACCAATTAATACTTGATTAGCTTGATTAATCTCAATTTCTTTTTTTAAAAAATTAGTATTTAACTCTTTGTATTGTAAATCTAAAGTATTATAATCTCTAGTCTTAGTCCTAAAACTAGCACTTAAATTAATGTATTTGTTTCTCTCTGCTTCATAAAATGCTTGTGCTACATCCCTTTCTTGCTCTGCTTGTGTTTTAGCAGCTTGTGCTGCATTCAATGCATCAGTT
>Ga0070754_10001982_pt1 | contig 15549 bp, 17 predicted proteins | sample VirMetDEL_Sep_01_FD_75181 | JGI IMG/M metagenome (GOLD analysis project Ga0070754, IMG submission 75181) | Aqueous microbial communities from the Delaware River and Bay under freshwater to marine salinity gradient to study organic matter... | ecosystem: Environmental > Aquatic > Marine >... | reverse complement strand
CTTTTCCAACTCGAAGCGTATGGAAGGTGTCTTCGACGTACAGCGCGATCATGTCTCCTTGCTCGACCTAGCGATGGCGCGGCTGGCTACAGGTGGCACGCTGTATTTTTCCAACAACTTCCGCAAATTCGTGCTCGACCCAGGCATTGCCGAGCGTTACGCCGTTGAGGAAATTACCAGTACCACGCTGGATGAGGACTTCCGCCGTAACAGCAAGATTCATCGGGCCTGGAAGCTCCAGGCGCGCTGACGGGTAGGCGAGGGCAGGTCGGCAGCCATAGCCTTGATGGTGATGCTGCGAGGTGGGCTACGCCGGCGGCATCGGACCGCCGGCGGTCTCCGATTAGCGTTGCGCCGTGCTTTCGTTGCTCGGGCGGTTGTAAAGGCTGACCAGTACCTGATCCAGTACCGAGGAAGCGCCCCAAGGACGTGGGTGGTTGAGTATCGCGACGACTGCCCAAGTGTTGCCGTCGTTATCGCGGCTGTAACCGGCGATTGCCCGCACCGTGTTCAAGGTTCCGGTCTTGATGTGCGCTTTGCCGGCAACGCCTGTGTTGCGCAGACGCTTGCGCATGGTGCCGTCTATCGCCGCCAGTGGCATCGACGAGATGAATTCGGCTGCGTATGGGCTCTGCCAGGCGGCTTGAAGCAGGCTGGCGAGCTCACGTGCGCTGACCCGCTCGGCACGCGACAGACCTGAGCCGTTCTCCATGACCAGGTGCGGTGAGATCAATCCCTTTTTTGCTAGCCACTGACGGATCACCCGTTGTGCAGCTTTGGCGTCATCGGCGTCCGCTTCGTTGCGAAACTCGGCGCCCAGGCTCAGGAACAGCTGCCGCGCCATGGTGTTGTTGCTGTACTTGTTGATGTCGCGGATGATTTCGACCAGATCCGGCGAGTAGGCACGAGCGATCATTCGCGCGTCCTTCGGCACCTGAGCAACCCGGTCGGTGCCAAGAATGCTGCCGCCCAGCTCCTTCCATATCGCACGAACGGCGCCAGCGGCGTAGCGCTGATGGTCGAGCAGGGACAGGTAGGTCTGACCGCTGCATCCCGCCGGAAGTTTGCCGGTCACCACGACGGTGACACCGTCGGCATCCTCGATCGGGTTGTAGCGGATGTCAGGCCAGCCAGGGCATTTGGCTTTTGGCAAGGCCTGGATGCGATTATCGACGCGAACCGTGGCGATCGGTGGCTCGACCACTACGTTCACCTTGCCACCATCGTTGCGGGCAATGAAGCGAAGCGCTTTGAGGTTGATCAATAGCGAATCTGGCCCGACCAAGAAGGGCTTGTTCTTGTCATCGCCGTCATCATCGAAGACCGGCAGCGTGGGCTGGACAAAATGGCTGCGGTCGAGAACCAGATCGCCGGTCACGGTCTGGACGCCGTTGGCGCGCAGGTCACGTAGCAACAGCCAAAGCTTTTCCATGTTGAGCTTGGGATCACCGCCACCCTTGAGGTAAAGGTTGCCGTTCAGGGTGCCGTTTTCAATAGGTCCATCGGCATGAAACTCCGTTTTCCACTGATGGTCGGGGCCCAGCAGCTCCAGGGCGGCATAGGTAGTGACCAGTTTCATGGTCGATGCCGGATTGACTGACACGTCGGCGTTCACGAACGTCGGCGACGCGTTGCTATTGAGCGGCAGCATGACGACCGACAGTGCGCTGCTCTCGATTTTGTTCACTTTGAGAGCCTGCGCCACGCGCGGCGGCAGGGTTTTATTGACCTCCTCGGCAAGCGCCGGGAAGGCCAGCGGTATCGCCAATGCAGCGATCGCTATACGGCTCAGAAACTTGCTTATACCTCTGCCCCGATCGGCTGGGACAGGTACTTCGGAAATCAACGACATGAAGGTTCCCTACTACGTTCAGGGAAGAATGACGGGCCATTATGCCCATGCCTGAAAAGTGACGTACTTCTCATCAAGACAAGCGTAGCCGGTGACTTCGGAGCGCTGCAAAAGGAATTCAGCAATTGGTGTGTTTTCCAGACAAGCTGCGCTGCAGCCTGCCGTCCGCATCGCACAAGCGCGGCGTTGCTGTTAGAGTGCGCGCCGTCATCAAGTTAGAAAAAGGACCGATTCAATGGCTACCAATCGCTCACGTCGTTTGCGCAAAAAACTCTGTGTCGACGAATTCCAGGAACTGGGTTTCGAAGTAAATTTGACCTACCGTGACGGTCTTGAAACCAAAGCGGTGGATGAGTTTCTGGAAGCCTTTCTCAACGAGGCCATAGAAGCAAACGGTCTGGGTTATATCGGCGGCGAGGATTACGGTTTCGTATGCCTGGCCAGCCGTGGTTCGGTCAACGAGGAGCAGCGCGGCCAGGTCGAGGCATGGCTCAAGGGCCGCAGCGAGCTATCCGAGTTCAATGTAAGTCCGTTGATGGACGTCTGGTATCCGGAGAACGAGATCAACGCTAAGGCGTGATCGAGTCGTTCCTGTCCTGATCGGTTGCGGCTGCTCGCCCGGATTTGCGCAATGCAATCCGGGTGATCAGCCGACGTAGCAGATACATCAGCAAGGTAACGGCCACTGCTACGCCGACACCTATTGCGGCATTTATCAGGCGTAGCTGCGGCAACTGCCAATCCTGCGCAAGGGTTTCGGCCAGCAGGACAAAGCTCAGCGTCGTCTGTAGTACGAAAAGCCCATAGTGATGCGCCTGGAATGCCCGACTGAGCATCACCAGCGGCAGCATGATCATTACCATCATCGGCGGATCGGCCAGACTGTGGCCCATATAAATCAGTACCGCCGCTGCGCATAGAATTCCGATACCGGCTTGTAATGCACGAACGAGGCTGCGCTGTAGATTCATTTGCAGGGTCGTGAAGACGGCCAGCGTCAGCCAATAACCGCGTGGAAGGTCGGCGATGGTGACGATCAGGCCACCCACGGCCGCAGCCAGCATGTAGGTCAACGCATGCAGCCGCCATTGACGAATGGGTGTACGCCGCGCTCGGCGACGCAGGACTTTGATCAAGCTGAACAGGCGGGGCATATATGGCCACATGCGCAGTCCGTGCATGCCGCGCAGGCCGAACGCCAGAAGTGTGACCCACAATCCTCCCAGGGCGAACAGCGCTGCAATTGCCTGAGGGTTGTTGAAGTCGCCAATACCATGCTGGCCTTGGCCAAGGCAAAGACAGATGGCAAGACCGATCCCAAGCTTGCCAGCCTCATTGCCGTAACGTTGCAGCCATGCCAGTAGCAAGCCGTAGAAGGCAAACAGGCCAAGACTGATCAGAGGATGGGTCGCAGACCAGAACCCGAGCCCCGCGCTACCGGCACCGAGGCCAATCAGCAATAGCATTCGCAGCATGCCGAGGCGGTGCAATGGATTCGCCTTGGCAGCCTGGAAGGCGCCGACCGTGGCCCAGAGGAAGCCGGCGTGGCCGCTGAACAGCCCAAGCATAAGCGGTAATGCGCAACCCAGGCCCGCGACGGCCGCTGCCCCCCAGGCGGGACGGCCCGGTTGCCAACCGACCATCTTCCACAACGATTTCTTCATCTGATTCACGTCGGGCTCGAACGTCCGGTCATCTCGCCGGCCATCTCGGTGGCGTAGCTGTCGGTCATGCCGGCGATGAAGTCGATCATCCGCACAAAGGCGTGATACAGCGGCAAATCAGGATCGGGGGCGTTGCTGCCAAGCAAGTCTAGTATGCGTCGATTCTTGAATGACGGAGTGCGGCCGCCGTGCTGCTCCAGCGCTGCACCACAGAACGTGTTAAGCAGTATCTCGAGCGTGGTATAGGCACCGATCTCATGCAGCGTCTTGCGCTTATCCTGAAAGATCTTTTCTCGCGCCATGGCTTTGGCCTGCACGACGCATTGTTTGGCGGGGCCGTGCATGTGCTCGACCAGATCTCCAGCAAGGCTGCCCGCTAGCAACGCTTCCTTCTGTTCGACGAACGCGCGCGCTGCGGCGTTGGTGAGGTGCTCGATGGCCTTGCCTCTGAGGATCGCCAGCTTGCGTCTGCGTGAGTCCTTTGGGCCCAGCTGGCGATAGGTTTCAGGTAAGTCATCGCCAACCAGACTGAGCAGCAGGGACTCGACCTCCGAATAATCGAGCAGGTCCATTTCCAGACCATCCTCCAGATCGATGAGGCCGTAGCAAATGTCGTCCGCCGCCTCCATCAAATAAACCAGCGGATGGCGTGCCCAGCGCTGCTCGTCCACTTTCGGCAGGCCAAGCTTCAAGGCGATCTGTTCGAGCAGTGGGAGTTCGCTCTGGTAGCAGCTGAACTTGTGTTTCTTGTAGCCGAGCGCTTCGGCATGGCGCGAGGTCCAAGGATATTTAAGATACGCGCCAAGCGTGGCGTAGGTGAGCCGGGTGCCGCCGTCGAACTGGTGGTATTCGAGCTGGGTCAGTACACGGAAGCCTTGAGCGTTGCCCTCGAAGTTCAGAAAGTCGGCTCGCTCGGCATCGCTCATGTCATCCAGCCAGCCACGTCCAGCGGCCTGTTGAAACCAATAGCGAATGGCGTCTTCACCAGAGTGCCCGAACGGCGGATTACCGATGTCGTGAGCGAGGCAGGCTGACTGCACGATCATTCCAAGATCCGCCGGGCTGCACCATTCCGGCATGTCCTCGCGCAGTACTTCGCCCACGCGCATGCCCAGCGATCGGCCAACGCAACTGACCTCCAGCGAGTGAGTGAGGCGGGTGTGTATATGATCGTTGCTGGAGACCGGATGCACCTGGGTCTTGCGCCCAAGACGACGGAACGCTCCGGAGAAAATAATTCTGTCGTGATCCTTGTGAAACGGACTCCGACCAAGTTCTTCATTGCTGTGGACGGACTTCCCGAGCCGTTCACGATTGAGCAGGGTGTGCCAGTCCAAAGAACAACCTCCTTGATGTCGCCAGTGGATACCGGCCTGCAGGCGCGACGTAACGGCGGCGGCCGAATGCGGCGGCGCATCCTGTTATGCATATTCTTTGCGCATGCACCAGCCTACAGCACTTTCTGACAACCAGACCATAAGACATATCTCGTGGCTTGACCGCCAACGGCGCTGGACTGGCTATATCAGCTCTGCGATTTCTACTGACGCAGCTTTCGGATCACTGGGTACAGCATGATTCCCATTCGAGCGAGTTTGCCCACCTTGCCCAGGCGACGGCTGAAGAGTGCCAGTGCCAAAGTCGTGGCAATCATCAACGGCCCCTTCCGGACATGATGTTCGGAAGCAGCGCCGCGATTCGCTACCATCCCCCTAATCCGTTGGAATGGGTGGGCCAGTGGCTGCGAGTGATAAAGAATCTGCTGACGGTTCATCTCCATGCGCAACCGAACGAGGTCCTTGCGCATGGTTAGGTCGCTAGAAGTACTAAGGGGAAGACTCATGGCAGTAAACGCTCCCGATTGCGAGCCAGTTCCTCGACCGTCGCTTGGAACGGCGAAGCGCTCTCTTTGGCGAGACGGACTGCACGGCCGATGCATACCGCCAGGGCGATTGCGTAAACCACGCAGAGAACGAGAATCGCAGCGATGGGATTCGTCTCCCAAAACGCGATGACGATCGCTGCCGAGAGACCCACCAGGATCAGCAGGCCGAGTATCAGGCTCATACTTGCCAAAAGAAACAGCTTGAACACCCGCGCTCTTTCTTCCTGAATTTCTATCCCGACCAGCTCCAGATGCCCTTGCAGGAGGCCTGCAAGGGCACTGCCCATCTTTTTCAGCGAGGGTGCTGGGGCTTCATTGGAGTGCTTGGCTTCCATAGGGTTCGTTCCCAGATCAGCGGCGCGTGATCAGACCAAGGAGAAAACCGACTCCCGCCGCGATGCCGATCGATTGCCATGGGTGAGTGTGGACGTACTCTTCGGTGCACTGGATGGCAGCCTGACTCTGCTCGCGCAAAGAACCTTCCTGCTCGTTCAGCATCTGACGCGCACGGCTCAGGTTGGCGTTGATCTTGCCGCGCAGCTCTTCAGTCTGCGTGCCTGCGGTGTCCTGCGTATGCTTGAGCAGCCGTTCGGTATCACCGATTAGGGTGTGGAACTCTTCAATGAGGGCGCTCTGAGCGGCCTGGAGGTTGCGGCGGTGTGCGGATTTATCGATCAGCGGTGCGGTAGTTCCCGCGGATCCTGTAGTGGTTCCGTCGGGAATCGGGGTGTTATCGCTGGTGCCGAAAGTGGATTCGGTAGACATCTGCAGCTCCTCTTGAGTTTCGCAGGGACGAAAGGTCCCGGTGTTCAAATTTCGAGCGTGACAGTGGCACAAGGTTCCCGTTTCGGTTTAGTCGTTTAGCTATCGGTGCAGTCGGCAAAGCATCAGCTTTCGAATGGATTCGGATAGTGAGGTTAAAAAGAAACCCGCCGAAGCGGGTTTCTTTATCTACTGCATTTACATGCCGTAGCCGCTATTACATCAGCGGGATGGTGTAGCTAACGATGAAGCGGGTCTGATCGATCTCGCGGCCCTCGCCACGGTAGGTGCCGTTGCGCAGTTTGACACCCAGATTCTTCAGTGCGCCGCCCTGCATGACGTAACCGATATCGGTGTCACGCTCCCACTCGCTGCCGTTGCCGTCGGCACCGGTATCTGTGCCCTTCACATAACGAGTCATGAAGGTCAGACCTGGAACGCCCATGGCGGCGAAGTTGTAGTCATAGCGAAGCTGCCAAGACTTTTCGTCCGGATCGGCAAAAGCTGGATCGACCATGACGTAGTTGACTAGGAATTGGTCGCCGCCCTGGATAAAGGGATAGCCAGTGTCGCCGCTCAAATCCTGATAAGCCGCGCCAAATGCGTGACCTCCTAGGCTGTAAGTGAACATGGCGCCAAATGCCTTGCTGTCAACGTTGGTATTACCGTCTTCAGTAGAGCGGGCGTAGCGAATGTCACTCTTGAACGACTGCTTCTCGCCCAGCGGCAGGACATGGATCAAATTGACAATATGCTGTTTGTAATTCTTATCGAGATTGCCGTAGTCATACGAAGTGGTCAGTTGCTTATTCCACTGATACTTCAGGCTGGCAAAGTCAAAATGATCTGCTTCTTGAGCACCCTCCAACCCAACGATGCTTGTGTTCATGGTGAGGTCTTCGTAACTAGCATCGTTACGCTCACTATTTTCAGTCAAACGTCCAAGGTTGACGGTGAGGCCTTCGATCTCCTGAGAAGTCAGCATGCCACCGCGGTAGGTCTGTGGCAGCAGACGCGAGTCGCTCGGCAGAACGGTCGGCAGCTTGGGGATTAGATCGCCGACTTTCAGTATGCTCTTCGATACACGGACTTTCGCGGCGCCGCCAATGAGTCCGTAATCATCCGGCGCGCGGCCATCGCTACCGGCGGGAAGCAGGCCAGTGCCAGTGCGGTCTGGGCTGGAGTCCAGCTTCAGACCCAATAGGCCGATCGCGTCGATACCGAAACCGACGGGGCCTTCAGTAAAGCCCGATTCGTACTTGAAGATGAATCCCTGTCCCCATTCATCGGACTTGGACTTCGAGGCACCGTCTTGACGGTTATCTGCGTTGAAGTAGAAGTTACGTAGCTCCAGATTAGCCTTGCTATCCTCGATAAATGCAGCTTGAGCCATGGTAGGGATGGCCAGTGTTGCTCCCAGAGTGGCAAGGGCCACGCCCCGGGCGATTGGGGTCTTGAGCATTTCTTGTTCTCCTCGTTGGATGATGCTCTGAAGTCGCTCTTTACGGCGCCATGCAAATAAAGCACTACATAGGTGTTTCAGCCTTTAGACCTTAGTAGTCGTTGAGGCTTTAAGCTATATAGAGATGTCGGCTAATCCGCTCGGTAGTCGCTCTTGTTCCGATTCGATGCAAGCATCGAGTGTCGCTACCGATACGCGCTGACACGTCCGGCCCCGCAGTTCTAAGTCCGCTTGGGCTGCTGCATCCTAGCGTTTTGCCAGCCGCTAGTCGAACCCATAAATCAAACCGTCGTTTGAGTGAGTTCAAGGTCACACTTTTTCGCTCAGCTACACCAACAGGTTAAGGCGAGATTGCGGGAATCGCATCGCGACGAGGCTGCTAGAATTGCTTTGGCCAAACTGTCAAAGAGCCGTATCTATGCTTCCTGAATGTCAATTGTTTGGAACGCTGGGTTGCCACTTATGTGAGCAGGCCGAGGCGGTGGTTTTGCCGCTGGTGGAGCATGGCCTGTTAGTAGAGTTGCTTGATGTGGCAGACAGGCCCGAATGGATCGACGACTACGGATTACGTATACCCGTGCTGCGACGAGTCGATACGGGTGCCGAATTGGACTGGCCATTTGAGATAGAACAAGTCGTATGGTTTTTGCGGTAACAATGTCGCTAGAACCGGCAACTTGTGAGTCGAGTGTTGATAGTCACCGTACGGCGCGGCGAGTGTCTGGATGGCAATTAAGAAATGAGGACGGGTTATTGCTGTTCGGGCCGTAGATACGATGCAAGCTTGAGAAACGAAAAAACCGGCCAATGGCCGGTTTTCTTACATCAGGTTTATCAATTCTGATGCCGGGATATGGTCGGAGCGACTGGATTCGAACCAGCGACCTTCTCGTCCCGAACGAGACGCGCTACCAAGCTGCGCTACGCTCCGAAGATGGCGCGCATTTTACAGAAAACCATTTGCTTCACAAGCGCTTAGAACGCGCTTTTTTGGCGCTCCTGGGGGGATTTTCCTGCGCCAGGAACGGCTGAGAGGAGCCACTAAAGCTCCTGAACGGTACGAACCTGATCTTTGTTCACTCTGCCTGGCTTGCCGTCGATACCCTCGAATTCATAGAAGCCAGCTTCATCGTCATAGTCCGGGTGATCCAGCGTCTGGATCTCGCGGCCATCGTTGAGTGTGATGACGCTAGGGCTCGAGCAGCCCGACAGCAAGGTCAGGCCAACGAGTAATGCGAAGGCGGGTCCGGTTCCTATGTGCATGATGATCTCCTCATGAGTAGTTGCGTCTGTGACGGCGGTCGGCGGCGCTAAGTTCCCTGCGGGAGAGCCGCCTCAGAGCAGGTTAGGCGAGTTCAGGTTGGCAAGGCGGGGATCGTTTTCGTCCAGATCGAGGCTGCGCGCTCCAAGTGCCAGCAGTACCTCGCGATTGCTTCGCTCTCCCGCGTGCCACGCGGTTTCAATAGCGGAAGCAAGACGGATCGGGATGACGCAGAAAAGCGGCTCCCATTGATCGCCCCGTCGGGCCATTATGGGTGTGTCCGGTCCATTCTGCGCAGCCGCGTAGAGCTGCGCGACCAACGCCTTGTCGATCAGCGGCGCATCGCACGGGAGAATCATCAGCCAAGAGTGGCGTGCCGCCGCGAGGCCGGCGCGTATACCCGCAAGCGGACCAGGAAAGTTCGGTTCATCGTCACCGACCAGCCGGTCGGCGAAGGCCGCGTAGCGCTCCTGGTTGCGGTTGCAGGAGACAAGCAGGTCATCCGTCAACGGTCGTGCTATCGCATGCGGCCAGGACACGAGCGGCTTACCGCGCCACTCGATCAATCCTTTGTCTTGCCCGCCCATTCGCTGTCCGCGCCCCCCGGCCAGCAGGAGAATCGAGCAATCTGGAAGCCTGCTCTGGTCCATCAAGTGCTCCGGCAAAAGCCTGTGATATAACACCCGGAACTGAGTCCAACAACCGGAACCCTCTATGAGTCACCTCGCTGATCAGTCTTTTGTCGCGTTGAATATTGCTGTCCTGACAGTCAGCGATACCCGTTCGCTGGAAACCGATACTTCCGGGCAGTTACTCGTCGATCGTGTAGTTGCCGCCGGACACCAGCTCGCTGCCAGAGTGTTGCTCAAGGATGATCTATATCGGATCCGCGCTCAGGTCGCTGCCTGGATCGCTGAAGATATCGTGCAAGTGGTGTTGATCACGGGAGGCACTGGATTTACCGCTCGCGACAGCACTCCAGAAGCGGTTGGCTGCTTACTGGACAAGCAGGTTGATGGTTTTGGCGAGCTGTTTCGTCAAATATCGGTGGCCGATATCGGCAGTTCCACCGTTCAGTCGCGAGCGCTGGCGGGATTGGCGAATGCAACGCTGGTCTGTTGTCTGCCGGGATCAACCAATGCTTGTCGAACCGCATGGGATGGCATCCTCGCGGAGCAACTGGATGCGCGCCATCGTCCATGCAATTTCGTGCCTCATCTTAAGCAGACTGCGCCATGCGAGGCCCGTTCATGACCCGTGTCGAGTCGCCCGCGTTGATGCCTGTAGAGCGCGCGCTCGAAGCATTGCTCAAGCAGGCGGAAGCCGCACCGATTCTGGCAGTCGAGAGCGTTTTGATCGATGACGCGGTCAGCCGGATACTGGCTGAGCCGCTCATTGCGCAGCTGGACCTGCCGCCATGGCCAAACAGCGCTATGGACGGTTATGCCCTGCGAGTGGCAGACCTGGACGGCCAACCGATGACGGTCTGCCAGAAGATTTTTGCCGGCACCCAGCCACAGCCGTTGCTGCCGGGTTGTTGCGCACGAATCTTCACGGGTGCACCGATGCCTGAAGGCGCTGATAGCGTGGAGATGCAGGAGAATGTCGAGGTGCTTGACGATGGTCGGGTGCGCTTCGTCGAGCCGGTACGACCAGGTCAGCACGTCCGCCCGCAGGGTGGCGAGGCGCGGTGCGGCGATACGGTGCTGGAAGCCGGTGTGTGTCTGGGGCCGATTGAGCTGGGGCTCGCCGCCTCGTTGGGTGTGCGACAGGTGAACGTGAGCCGGAAGCTCAAAGTAGCATTGCTTTCCACCGGAAGCGAACTGGTCGAGCCAGGTGAGATTTTGCTGCCGGGACAGATTTACAACAGCAATCGAATGCTGTTGCGCCACTGGCTGCAACGCTTGGGTTGCGAGGTGGTCGACGTAGGAATCGTGCCGGACGATCCCGTGAGGGTTCACCAATGCCTGGCGGCGTTGCATGAGGTAGACCTCATTCTCTCCACGGGTGGAGTGTCGGTTGGTGAAGCCGATTTCCTAGGGCAAGTACTGCGTGACGAGGGGGAGTTGACGCTCTGGAAATTGGCAATCAAGCCAGGAAAACCGCTGACCTGCGGTAGCTATCGAGGTGTTGCGGTTATCGGATTGCCTGGCAATCCGGCGTCTACTCTGGTGACGTTCGGCCTACTGGCGCGACCTTACATACTTCGCCGCATGGGTGCTTCACAGCTAGAGCCATTGCGCTTCCCTGTACCTGCGGGGTTCAGTTGGACCAAGCCCGGCACGCGTCGCGAATATTTAAGAGCCCGTATCGAGGCGGGTAGGGCAGTGCTTTATCCCAACCAGAGCTCGTCAATCCTGCGCAGTGCAGCCTGGGCGGACGGATTGGTAGAAATACAAGAGCACAGCCAGTTGAAGGAGGGCGATCCCGTGCCCTTTATTTCATTTGCCGAATTGCTCGGCTGATCAGCTTCATGCCTCTGGCAAGCTCTGGTTAGGGGAATGCAGTTCAATAGGGCGCTTCCGCCTCGACGCAAGACGCTGGCGGATATCCAAGTGAGTCGGCTCAGGCGACAAAACTGATCACGTTTCTTACTGTCTACTTTTCCCATCTGCGCCAAGTCTGGCCGAGATGTGTCTGGTATCACTTCAAAGACAAGGAGAACTGCGGATGCAGGAAAGAAATGCCTGGGTCGATTACGCCAAAGCCATTGGGATAATTCTGGTGGTCTATGGACATGTTGCGCGCGGGGTATTTAACGCCGGGTTGCCAATGGACGAGGGCAATTACCGTCTCGTAGACAGCATCATCTACACCTTCCATATGCCGCTGTTCTTTTTCCTGTCGGGCTTGTTCTTCTACGATTCGCTGATGAAACGAGGAAAGACGGGACTCATCGTCAATAAGGTAGATACCATCGTTTACCCCTTCATTATATGGTCGCTGCTGCAGGGCCTAACCGAAGTGGTGCTGTCGAACTACACCAACGGGCAGGTCACGTTGGTGCAAGTGTTCTCGTTGCTCTGGTCGCCGCGCGCGCAATTCTGGTTCCTCTATGCGCTGTTTCTGGTTTTCGTGGTCTGTTCTTTCGTTTACGCCAAGGCTGATCGCCGCTATTTTCTACCAATGCTGCTGATTTTCGGCGTCCTCTACGTGTTCAATCAGGATCTGGATGCGGGTAGTGTCGGCTGGTTCATCTTTGGCAACGCAGTATTTTTCGCGCTCGGAGTCTGGTTTAACGAGGTCAAAACGTTCTTCCTGGCTCGTTATGTTCCGCTCACCTTGTTGTTCGGTGCGATGTTCGTGATGGGCCAGTACTTATTCCATGTCACCTTTGGCTTGAACTGGAAAGTTGGTGGTTTGCCGGTGCTTGTGCTGGCAACCGTTTCGATCCTTTTCATGGTCGCCTTGTCGATGTGGCTGGGTCGGATTCGCATGGAGTGGTTATTGTTTATCGGCGCCTCTTCGATGACCATCTATCTGATGCATATTCTGGCCGGAAGCGGGGTTCGGGTAATCCTCAATCGCTTCCTGGGTATTGATTCGATCCCAGTCCACTTGATGGTCGGGACTCTGATTGGTCTCGTGGCACCGTTGCTGGCGCAGGTCATTATCAAGCGCTATGACCTCTACTTCCTGCTGACCCCGCCGAAGCCGGTTTCTGCGACCCACCGACGAGTGCGCAGAGTAGCGGCGCAATGACCGAAGTGTTTCCGCGCGCCATGATTGAGCTGGTTTAGCGCCAGCCATGGCGCTGGCGGATACGGCAGTCGGTTTAAGTAGTCGTGCGAGCGGGGGCGTAGCCCTTGAATACGCCGCTGAGCTGACAGGCGATCTGGCTAGCCACAACCAATCCGTTGAATTTCTAGCGTTTCGTCTGTCGACAAAGTCAAACGCTGATCGTTGTATTCCAGCGTGACGATATCTCCAGGCCGAAGGATACGGGCAATGGCGGCCCCGCTTTGGTGGCGCGCCTGATCCAATAATTCCGGGCTCGCTTGTTCGCCTACAAACTTTTGAACCGCTGAGGCGTTGCATCGTCCTGCTGTGCCGTTCGAGTCTTGTATGGGTTCTGTCGGCTGTGATTGGCAGCCGATCAGGGCAGAGCTGAGCAGCATCAGAACGGTTGATCGAATTGCCTGCATGGCGTTTTCCTTTTGGCTGGGTAGTCAGGCGTAACTATCTGACGTGGCGCTTATGGGGTGCTGATGAGTGACTATATAGGCAACCGGTCGGCTGCTCGAAACGATAGCGCGCAAGGGAACTGGCGGAACAGCAACGCCGTCTTAGCATCGATGGCCCTTTGCAAATTGCGCTGGGCTGACGAATAAAGATAAGGAGTTCAGCCATGTTCAACTCATCCGTGATGAAACGTGTAGCCAGCATTCTGGCCGCGATGCATTTCATGCTATTTGCACAAATCCCCTTGGCTCAGGCGGCGATGATCGGCACTCCGGAGATTATTGCCGAACAACAGCAGCAAGTGGATCGCCAGCAATTGCTGACGATGCTCGAGGACGAAGAGGTTCAGAAGAAGCTTGTGTCGATGGGGGTCGAGCGCGACCAGGTCGAACAGCGGATCAACAGCCTGACGCCGGCAGAACTCGCCCAGTTCAACCAGCAGCTGGATCAAGCGCCGGCAGGTGCCGGTGTGGTGGGAATCATCGTGCTGTTCTTGGTGATCTTCATCATTACCGACCTGCTTTGCGCGACTAATATCTTCAACTTCATCAACTGTATCAACCGTTGATCCGACAACTTGTCTTGTTGGTTATCGTCGCCTTTCTCGGGGCGTGCGCGCGGACGCCAATCGTTCCGATTGGATCTGCGGAACTCCCCGAGAGGGTTGAATTGGATGAAGTCCCGTTCTTTCCTCAGCAAGACTACCAGTGCGGGCCGGCTGCCCTTGCCACGATGTTGACCCAGCGGGGTATCGATACCGGGCCGGAGCAGTTGGTCGAGCGGGTTTATCTTCCGGGCCGCAAAGGAAGCCTGCAGGTTGAAATGGTCGCCGCCGCGCGGTCACACGATCTGTTGGTATATCCGCTCGAACCACGGCTGGAGGCATTGTTAGCTGAAGTCGCTGCGGGCAATCCCGTTCTGGTGCTGCAGAACCTTGCGTTCGATAGCTGGCCTCAGTGGCATTTCGCAGTTGTGGTGGGGTACGACCTGAGCAATCAGACGATTGTTCTGCGTTCTGGAACTACTCGACGGTGGACGGGCAGTTTCCGCCAGTTCGAGCGGAGCTGGGCCAAGGGCGATCGTTGGGCGATGGTGACGGTTATGCCCGATCAATTACCGCAGACCGCCAAGGAAACGGTGTGGCTGAAGGCTGCGAACGACTTGGAGCAAACCGGACGTATCGATGCAGCCCTGCAAGCCTACGAGACTGCGGCAGAGCACTGGTCCGGTGGTTTGTCCTGGTTTGCCTTGGCCAATAGCTGGTATGCGCAAGGCGACAAGCGCGCTGCAGAGAGCGCGCTGCGAACCAGTATTCAGCGCGACGTGTCCTTCGCCGCCGGGTGGTTCAATCTGTCGCAAGTGTTGGCGGAGCGGGGATGCACTGTGCAGTCATCCAAAGCGCGAGCGTGCGCCGTGCGGCTGGCGCCTAAAGATGAGCGATTTGCAGCTGAGTTGTCGGCGGGGCAGGGCGAAGCGGCTGCGTGCGAAGCGCCGCCTCCGTGCCCTGTGCATTAAGATCGCCTAAAAACCTACCCTGTCACGCAGGCTGTAATACAGCGCGCCGAGGGCGCTGAACGGGGCGCTGAATGTCTGTCCACCGGGGAATGGATAGTGCGGCAGGCTGGCAAAGGCGTCGAAGCGTTCAGCCTGTCCACGTAAGGCCTCAGCAATGATTTTTCCTGCAACGTGCGTATAGGTCACACCGTGGCCGCTGCATCCTTGAGAATAATAAATATTGTCGCCAATCCGCCCAACCTGCGGTAGGCGAGACAGGGTCAACAGAAAGTTACCGGTCCAGGCGAAGTCCGTCTTGATGCCTCGCAGCTGTGGAAACGTCTTGAGCATTTTCGGTCTGATGATCGACTCGACATCGGCTGGATCGCGTGCGCCATAGACCACTCCGCCGCCATAGATCAAGCGCTTATCAGCGGAAAGCCGATAGTAGTCCAGCAAATAGTTGCAATCCTCGACGCAGTAATCCTGGGGAAGCAGCTCGGCAGCAACTTCAGGGTCTAGCGGTTCCGTGGCGATGACCTGTGTGCCGCAGGGCATGGATTTTGCCGCTAACTCGGGTACCAGTCCGCCAAGATAGGCATTTCCAGCAACCACCACAAACTTGGCCGTCACCTGACCATTCTCAGTGTGAACTCGCGGGCTGTTTCCACGATCAATTCGGATCGCCGGGCTTTGCTCGTAGATAACGCCACCCAGCGATTCGACTGCTAACGCTTCGCCGAGCGCGAGGTTGAGCGGATGGATGTGGCCACCGCCGTGATCCAGCATTCCTCCAATGTATCGCTCGCAGGACACAGCGTTTCGAATGCGGTCGTGATCGAGCATCTCTAGCTGATTGTAGCCATAGCGTTCCCAGAGCTTTTTTTGAGCACTGAGGTGATGCATCTGCTTTGTATTGAAAGCGGCGAAAACGGCACCGTTTTTTAAGTCGCACCCGATGCCGTAGCGCGCGACTCGCTCGCGAAT
>Ga0070754_10001979_pt1 | contig 15564 bp, 27 predicted proteins | sample VirMetDEL_Sep_01_FD_75181 | JGI IMG/M metagenome (GOLD analysis project Ga0070754, IMG submission 75181) | Aqueous microbial communities from the Delaware River and Bay under freshwater to marine salinity gradient to study organic matter... | ecosystem: Environmental > Aquatic > Marine >... | reverse complement strand
CACTGCGGCTTTGCTTGTCATGGTGTCACACCGTACCTTCTACTAATACATAACGTGTGTATCGTTGATTAGTTATAGGGTGGTTACCTTTGACACCCTCAATATTCCAGCCATCTTTACGTAGCTCACTGATACGCTTAGTGAATGACTGTATGCTGTAGTCTATAAGGGCTTCCCGCCCTGTTAGACCCTTAGTTGCACGTAAATGCTTGATGATTTTATCGTTCTGTCTCATGTCTTTTTTCTCCTATGTTAGACATTTATAGAATAGTATTTTTTTAATCAGTAAGGCAATGTTACCAATATACAACATTACATTTTTGCAACACCCAGGACGCCAGTGTTCTCCCATTCAGCGTATAAACCTTGCTTTTCTAAGATGGCATTAATCTTGTGATTAACACCGAAGTCATCTAAATCGCTACCGCCACCTTCACGGTAATATTCAGCCCATACTACAGGGTGGTTGTCCTCACCTGATATGCGAAATGTATCGTCACCATTGTAGCCACCCTCATGTACAGGTACGCCTAGCTTCTTAAGTTGATTGTATGCAGTACGATATTTGCGTTCCATTGGTTATTATCCTTTTGTGTGTCTATGTTTATATACTGATCATATTACTTTTAATATTGCAAATCACGAATTGTTACAGTTTTATATGCACCTCTACTGTCACTGTTACGTTTGGCATAGCGTCATACGCTATCGCAAGCCTGTCAGCTTCTTGCATTGATTTCACCGTATGATAACACAAGGGCGTTCCATCTGTGGTACGTGTTAGATTTAGTCTAAGCATGTTCTTTTCTCCTCTTTAGGTCCAACTTCTAATTGTATACCGCCTAAGCAATCTCTTACCGTAATAAGGCCAAGCTGTTTAGATACTCTCTTTGCTATACTAGTCGCCTCGCTTATGCTTTCCGCAAGAGCTAATACTGGGCCATTATCGTAACCCTTATAAATGTAATACGTCATACTAAAACCCCATCATGTTTAGATATTACAGTGGCATAGCCACACTTTATTAAGCCTCGTAAATAGCCACGTTGAAAAGCGCTATCGGGTGGGTCATAGTCAAAAGATGATATAGCTACATCAACGTCAAAGTAGGGTTCATCAGCTTGATTTTCAGCTATCTCACGCCCTCTATAATATGCGTCAAGATCGTCTATTAATAATGTTATATTGCTCATGTTATTAACTCCACTGCTGTTTAAATTATACGTTATATATTCTTTTCCATGTTACCCATGTGGTAGCTTGCATTTGAAAAGCTGTCAAACCTTTTTCTTTTCCTGCTTCACTATATGCGGCTTGTATGTCACACCGTAGCTTCTTACCTATATTAGGTACTTCCTGCATGGTGCGCCGATCATTGTTAGCTATACACCACGCATGTCCATCAATAACACAAACGTCATGGCCCATAATACAAGCAAAGAAGTCTGATATCTTTGGCCCTTTAAGTATAAACAAAACGTCATCATCACTATGTGGATTAGTTTGAAGTATTGACCATGCTTTATCCCTCATAGTTTTATATGTGCAAGGTGATGTACTCTCTACATATCCACCATCCGTGTAAACCTTGAGCATGTTACTTGCATCAATAAGATTGCGTGACCATTTATTAGTAGGACTTAAAGCCGCAACAACACCAACAACTATACGTAATGGTAGTTGATACTTATCAGCCATAACTTGACACTCTTGTTTTGCTTCATTGTACCATGTCAAGCCGTGATTAAGTTCATCTTCAGTGGCTTGCTCAAATACTGCTATAATGCTTTTAGCGTATGTCATTATTAATATCCTAACCATGCTAAAACTTGTTGCGCTTCATACGTCTTGTGATCACCTACGTCTTTTAAAAACAAATCGTAGTCACCTTCTAAGTTATGACGTTCAAGCTCCACGTATGCTTGAGCTTTGGTAAGTGTTACATCTTCGGCTGTGTCATAGTAGTCCATTGTTTGTAATCCTCTTGGTTGGTTTCTACAATTATTAAGAACATATTAAATTAGAGAAGGCAAGTAACGAATTGTTACAGCTTGTAACATACCGTGATCAAGGTAGATATACTATAGAGTATAGCAATAGGTAACGCACTGTAGTGATAGGGGTGTACTTTGTGTGCAATGCTTATGGGGGGATATGGTGTAGGTTATGCACGTCTAGGAAACATTTCACTACTGCCAGGAATAACCTAGCAATTACAGTAACTTAGCAGATTAACTGTGATCATAACAGTATATAAAGTGTGTCTTTTCAGTAGGTTAGAGCTATCAACACCCTAGAAAAACAATATGTCATGCTTAAAGAGGGTACGGGCAGGGCCATGGTGGGGGTGTACGTTATACGTATATGTACAAATACACACACGGGTTTTTTACAATAAGTCACTCCCCTATTGACAGATGTATATACATAGGTATAACTATACGTACACCAAGGAGGCTAACATGAAGAAATGCAGCATATGCAGTAAAACTAAAGACTTACATGAGTTTGATAAGATTCGCTTAGCCAGTGGTAAACAGACACCTACAGCTAGGTGTAAGGCTTGCAGAAGAGAATACACAAACCAGTACAACGCAAAGAAAGGCTCTGCAACAGGCTTAAATCGGGAGGAATACCTGAGTAGTGTACGTAAACCGAAACTATCTCCCGAAGAGAAGCAACAGCTAGGCCAAGCTAAGTGGGATGCTTGGCATAAAGAAGAACTTGAGAGGCAAGAACAAAAGCGTAAGGATATCATGGCTAAAGTTGTCCAGGTATGTGGCAACTGTAATGAAGAGTTACCCTTATCGCAGTTCCCTATGCGCAAGCGTAAGCGTAAGAGTGGTAGTACTTATAGAACGCCTAGCCATGAATGTAAAACATGTAAGAACAACAAGGCAGTTAAACATAGAGCTAGTCCAAAAGGTCAGTATACTACTAAGTTATACAGGAAAAGCCCTGCAGGAAAAGCTAAAGCTAAAAGAGATAGAGCTTTACGTGATAAACGTAGTAAACAAGCTACACCTAAATGGTTGAACCTTGAGCAAAAGCAACAGATATTAGACATATATGAGCATATGCGGGATTGTAGAGCCGATACTGGTGAAGACTACCATGTAGACCATATAATTCCTCTTAGAGGTGAAAACGTCTGTGGGTTACATGTACCCTGGAACTTACAAGTTCTACCCGCTTATGTTAATATCAGTAAGTCCAATAAGGTGTACCCACTAGACTAACCCCCATGCCTTTTGTGTTCACGAATTGTTACAGTATGTAAGATAATTACGAATAGGGGTTGACACGTATTACGGAATATGTATAACTGTATAAGTAGTAGTAGTAATACTTTAAAGTAATTACATAATAAAGTAATAACTACTAAATAGTAATAACATATACAAGTAAAAAATAAGATAAGTAGCTACTGGATAGTATTACTTAGTAGTTATGGTAATTTATGTAATTACATTGAATTAGTTATTGACAGTATGTTTAACATAGTTTACTATAACATATATAGATACTACTAACCTTTGTAATATAAAGTAAAGGAAGTAGTTACTATTAAGTATTACTAGGGCTACTGTAATAACTACAAGTGTTATTTTATGTCTCCTCTCTCCTCTATGTAGTTACATGGAAGTTCTAGTAATACTACTTTTCTTTCCATAACTTAACATTAGTACTTGACTTAAATGAAAAAACACATACAACTATACCCAAGTGAGTCCGTATTAGAGGACTTCTACAATGCTTTGGCATCTAAGAACAACAGAGCCTTACTAAAGATACACATCCCTAAGTCTGATGTATTTTACGTTAGGGCTGCTATTGAAGCAGACACTGGAGTTAAGTATACCTTAGATCACGTAGAGAGAGCTATGTACTTAGAGGGTATGATAGATAAGCGTGACGTACTAGAACCTGACAGGAAGAGAGACTACGCTGATGACCCATCGTGATTACAGTATGAATGGTGAAGGTAAGTATGACAAGACACCTAAGCGTATGGCAGCTAATCGTTCCCGCAAGAGAGCTAGGCACTTGTTAGAGAAGCAAGGTAAGGTGAAGAGGTTTGACGGTAAGGATGTAGACCATAAGGATGGTAACCCTCGTAATAACTCTAAGTCTAACTTACGTGTTCAGAAAGCTAGTACTAATAGAAGTATACCTCGTAATAGCAAAGCAGGAAAGCGATAGCAGCTATGGAGAACCTTAAGTTACCAGTAGCACTTGTAGCCGCTATGGGTGTACAGCTTGCGGGTGGTGTCTGGTGGGTATCACAACAAGCTTCTACTATAGCAAGCTTAGAAGAGACTGTATCTCAGTTAGGTAGTCGTATGGCTATTGAGGATAACGTTAATCTTAAGCGTGATGTACAAGAAAACATGGATTACATTGAGGGTGCATTTGATGAGATAGAAGAGCTATGGGAAGAAGCTGCTGCATTGAGTAAGACTATATCTCGTATTACTGAGTTGCAGCAACGTATAGCTTTAGCTGAGAAGACTTTAGAGTACTATGGACGTGAGCTTATGAATAGAAATGGAGCTATGTAGTATGGCAGGTAAAGCTATCCCTAAGACTACTACAGGTAAAGGTGCTAACTACCGCCCTACTTCTAAAGGTGCAGGTATGACTAAGAAGGGTGTTGCAGCCCACAAAAAAGCTAACCCTGGTAGTAAACTTAAGACTGCTGTAACAGGTAAAGTTAAGCCTGGTAGTGCAGCAGCTAAAAGGCGTAAGTCTTATTGTGCTAGAAGTGCTGGTCAAATGAAGGACTTTCCCAAGGCAGCTAAAGATCCTAACTCACGGCTAAGACAAGCCCGTAAACGATGGAAGTGTTAATGATGGTAGTAAATGCAGCGAATAACTATACTAAACCAACAATGCGTAAGAAACTTGTAGCTTCTGTAAAGGCTAGTAGTAAGGGTGGCAAACCAGGTCAGTGGTCTGCACGTAAAGCTCAGGCAGTAGCTAAACAATATAAAGCAAAGGGTGGCGGTTACAAATGATGAAATACATTAAGAGACTGTGGTGTGCATTACTGAATAAGAAGTGTAACCCTAAGTGCGACTGCTGCTAAAGTGGCTGGCTTAGCTAAGTCTCAGAAGAGCTTAAAAGCTTGGGGTAAACAAAAGTGGGGTACTAAGAGTGGAAAGCCCAGCGCTAAAACTGGTGAGCGTTATCTACCTGCTTCGGCTATTCAGTCTCTTACTCCTTCTGAGTACGCCGCTACAACCAGAGCTAAACGAAAAGGCACTAAGGCAGGTAAGCAGCATGTGGCTCAACCTAAAAAGATTGCAGCCAAAACCAAAGCCCACAGGAGAGTAGCTAAATGAAGGGTGTAAAGCATTACACTACTGACGGTAAAGAGTGGACGGGTAAGACCCACAAGCACCCTGACGGTAAAGTTATGACAGGTGCTACTATGACAAAGGGCTCTAAGAAAGTTGTACACTTTAAAGATCTAAGTAAAACAGTTAAATCTAAGCTAAAGAAATAGGAGCGAGAGACACAATGAATTACGGAAGTAAGAAACCTAAGAAGAGTATGTATAACATGGGTGGCTCTGTAATTAACACAGGTCCATCTAAGGTAAATGGAAACTACAACCCTGTAGCTGCAGATATGCAACGCCAAGGTATGCAAATGGAGAGTGGATATAAAGGCTTCAACGAAGGCGGCTTAACTAAAGCCCCAAACAAGGGTGCAGCATCACTACCTAAAAAAGTACGTAATAAGATGGGCTTTATGAATAAGGGTGGACTTATGTGCGGAGCATCTAACCCTCCATCAAAGAAACGGACTTAATAAATGTTTAACAGTAAAGAAAAAGAATTAAACGCTGCAGGTTATACTATTGCAGGTGGACAAGTACTAGACGCTAGTGGTGGCCCAGTAGCAGGTGAAGCTGCCTATGGTGACGTATGGTATGCAGATGAGCATGTAGAAGCTATTATGTCTGGTGAAGTAATGGTTACAGTTACTGAAGAGACTACTATAGTAGATGCAGCAGATAAGCCAGAAGCAGAAGACTATGAAGTAGAAGTAGTACGTGCTCGTAATGATAAAGGTCAACTTGTAGGTGATGACCCTAGTACTCCTGATGTTAATGAAGCATGGACTACAAAAGTAAAGAAGAAGATTACACGTAAGAAAAAAGACTAGTGGTAGAATTAGCTACATATAAGACTGCTACAGAGTCTAAGACTATAGCTTCCACTACTGCTGATGCGGCGGCTGATGTTCTGTATACATGCCCTGCAAAGCATAGTGCTACTATTGATCTGCTATTCCTGAATAACAATAACTCAGGTGCTAAGAAGATCTTTGTACAGTTCTATCATCAAGATGACACTACGTATCATTACTTACTTAAAGATCATAGTATAGCATCTAATAGCTCCTTTAATGTACTAGGCAGTAGCCACATGCACTTACACGCTGGTGATAAGATTGTCTTGTATGCTCAGACTACTAATACTATTGAGGCTACTATATCTGTACGGGAGAGGTATAACCCTAACAGATAGCGGGTATGACTAAACTGTAACTACTAAAAGTTATGTTTTTAAGTATAACTGTCCTTGGTAACAAAGAGTTGCCTATAGCAGAAAAAGGACAAAGCTATGAAACATATCAAACAATACTTAAAAGCATTACTAGAAACAATACAAAAGAACCAACAACAAAGAGCAGATCATTGGATGCTTTCCAATATGACTGATAGAGAGCTTAGAGATGTTGGAATATCACGTGGAGAAATTAACAGTATTATCTATAGCAGCAAAGAACGAGAAAAGCAAGAGTATCGTCAGTATATGCAGGAGATGTACAGAACACGTATTACTCATTCTTCTGTATAATAAAAGTTAAGAGGCTGTCATGGACCCCATTAGTTGCGTAGCCCTTGCTACTGGTGCATTTAAGACGATTAAATCTGCCATTTCTACAGGGAAAGACCTGCAGGATATGGGTAGGGGTTTAGCAACTTGGGGTAAAGCCTGTTCTGACTTCCGTCAGATAGAAGACAGGCAGAAGAATCCACCTTGGTGGCAGAAGACGTTTAAAGGTTCTGATGGAGAAGAAGCTATTCTTATCTGGAACCAGAAGCGTAAGATGGATGAAATGCGTGAGGCTATACGATCAGAGATAAGCTTTGTGTATGGACCTAGTGCTTGGGAAGAAGTTTTACGTATTGAGGCAGAGCAACGCAAGAGAAGAAAAGAAGAAGCCTACGCAAAGCAGCTATTTATTGATAACTGCATTAACTGGAGTGTAGGCTTAGTAGTTATTGTAGTAGGCGGTGCTTTACTAGGGCTTATTTTCTGGCTCATAGGTAAAGCTAGAGGCCAGTGGTAACATAAGAATAAGGAAGTATATAACATGGCACGTAACTTAACAGATAACCAAAGGCGTTTCTTAGAGGTTCTCTTTGAGGAAGCTCAAGGTGATGCTGTACAAGCTAAGAAACTAGCAGGTTATAATGACACTACTGCTACCCGTACCATTATAGAATCACTTAAAGATGAAATAGGGGAAGCTACACGCAGTTACTTTGCACAAGTAGCCCCTAAAGCAGCTATGTCTATGGCTGGTGCTTTGTATGACCCTACTGAACTAGGCATTCGTGATAAGATGGTTGCAGCTAAAGACCTACTTGATCGTGCTGGCTTAGGTAAAGTAGACAAACTAGATGTATCTTCTAACGGTGGTGGTGTATTCTACTTGCCACCCAAAGAAGGTTCTAATGAATAAGTAGTAATAACGTGAGATTAAAGATAGCAGAAGACATAGGTTACTGGGAACTACCTAAACCACCTAAAGGTAAAGAAAAAGAGTGGCATACAGTAGTAAGATTAGGTAATACTAACAAGGGCATACCATACGGATACAGCGTTTGTTACGATAATGATGGACTTTTAGAGCCTATACCACACGAATTAGAAGCATTAGAGCTTGCAAAGCGTCATTTAAAGCAGTATAGTTACGCAGATGTTTGTCTATGGCTAGAAAAGCAGACAGGCAGACCTATTACGCAGCAAGCACTAAGAAGAAGAGTAGATATTGACCTCAAACGTAAAAAAGCAACTACAGCTAAGCGGTTCCTTGCCAAGCGGCTCGAAAAGATCCTCAAGGAAATCGAAACGCTTGAAAAAAACCGCATTGGAGCCTATAGTACCTACGAAGAAAGTGAAGAAGACAGTACCTGCGACAGTACTACCTCCACAGTATGACGTAGAAGAGGCACAAGATGTCGTTTTTAAGCCTAATGCTGGCCCACAGACTGACTTTCTAAGTTCTAGTGAGCGAGAAGTACTATATGGAGGAAGTGCTGGTGGTGGAAAGAGCTACGCCATGCTTGCAGACCCTCTACACGGCTTAGGTAGCCCTAATTTTAGTGGTTTGCTGGTACGACACACTACAGAAGAGCTACGAGAGCTAATACAGAAGAGTCAAGAGCTATATCCTAAAGCAATACCAGGTATAAAGTGGTCAGAACGTAAGTCACAGTGGACTAGCCCTAGAGGTGGTAGACTTTGGATGTCCTACTTGGACAAAGACATGGATGTTACCCGCTACCAAGGACAGGCGTTTAACTGGATAGGCTTTGATGAGCTAACTCAGTGGAATACGAACTACGCATGGGACTATATGAGGTCACGTTTAAGATCTGCACATAGTAATGAGCTAGGTTTGTACATGAGAGCGACAACAAACCCAGGTGGAAACGGACACGCTTGGGTTAAGAAAATGTTTATTGACCCTGGACCTCGTAATGAGCCATTCTGGGCTACTAGTATAGAAACAGGGGAAACTATTACGTTTCCTAAAGGACACAGCAGAGAGGGCCAGCCTCTATTTAAACGTAGGTTTATACCTGCAAGCCTATTTGATAACCCTTATTTGTCACAGGGCGGTGAGTATGAAGCAATGCTACTCTCACTACCTGAACATCAGAGAAAACAACTACTTGAAGGTAACTGGGATGTAAACGAAGGTGCAGCTTTTCCTGAGTTTAACAGAGCTATACACGTTATAGACCCCTTCAACATACCTAAGTCTTGGGCTAGATTCAGAGCTTGTGACTATGGATATGGGAGTTACACAGGTGTTGTTTGGATAGCTGTAGCACCAGATGAGCAGCTTATCGTGTACAGAGAACTTTATTGTAGCAAGGTAACAGCCACAGATCTAGCGGATATGATTATTGAAGCAGAGGCTGAAGATGGTACAATGAGGTACGGCGTACTGGACTCTTCCCTGTGGCACAAACGTGGGGATACTGGCCCTTCACTAGCAGAACAAATGAACATGAAGGGTTGTCGTTGGAGACCTTCTGACCGTTCTCGTGGATCAAGGGTAGCTGGTAAAAATGAGTTACATCGCCGTCTGCAGGTAGATGAGTTTACTGAGAAACCACGCTTGGTATTCATGTCTACCTGCACCAACCTACTAGCGCAGATACCGTCAATACCTTTAGATAAGAGAAACCCTGAAGATGTTGATACTAATGCAGAAGACCACTTGTACGATGCTTTACGGTATGGTATAATGACTAGACAGAGAAGCTCACTATGGGACTTTAACCCCGCAACACAAAGATCTGGCTTTCAAGCGTCAGACCCAACATTCGGATATTAAATTATGGCAGAAATAGATGACCTTTCATTTGAAACTGATGATGTAATTGCCGCAGAGGGCCAAGATGACAAACTTCTTGAGTCCAGTAGTGGCATTGTTGCATTTGTTAATCAAAGATTTAAACGAGCAGAAGATGCTAGACTAGGAGATGAGGAAAGGTGGTTACGTGCTTATAGAAACTATCGTGGTCTTTACGGATCAGACGTGCAATTCACATCTAGTGAAAAGTCTAGGGTATTTATTAAGGTCACTAAGACAAAAACTCTTGCAGCTTATGGACAGATTATTGACGTACTATTCGGAAATAATAAGTTTCCGCTTTCTATAGACCCATCTGTATTACCTGATGGTGTTGCTGAGTCTGTACACATTAATGTAGATCCTAACGCAGAGGCAGGTGTTGGACCTTTGCGTGAAGCCTTTACTCAAGAGCCTACTAAGCCTTACTTGATTGGCCCAGACACTAAACTACAACCTGGTGAAACTAGACAATCCTTAGAACAGCGCTTAGGCGGCTTACAGTCTAAACTAGGTCCAGTATCAGATAAACTTATTGAGGGTGACGGTACTACACCTACAAGCGTTACATTCCATCCTGCTATGGTAGCAGCTAAGAAGATGGAAAAGAAAATACATGACCAGCTAAATGAGTCTGGTGCATCTAAGCATCTACGCAGCATGGCATTTGAGATGGCACTTCTAGGTACAGGTGTTATGAAAGGACCGTTTGCTACAGATAAAGAGTACCCTAACTGGAATGATGAGGGTGAGTATGAACCTATAGTTAAGACTGTACCTTCTACAGATCACGTATCTATATGGAACTTCTACCCTGACCCTGAAGCGTCAAGCATGGATGATGCAGAGTATGTTGTAGAGCGTCACAAGATGTCACGCACACAACTACGCTCTCTAGCTAATCGTCCTTACTTCATGGAAGATGCTATTGAAGCAGCCGTTGCTACTGGCTCTGACTATGAGCGTAAGCATTGGGAACAAAAGATGGAAGACGATGATAGCTCTATTGGTAACTCTGAGCGCTGGGAAGTGTTTGAGTTCTGGGGCTTTGCTGATACAGGTATACTAGAAGAGAATGGTATTAAGATACCTAAAGAGTTGAAAGACTTAAACGAAGTAAACTGTAATATCTGGGTGTGTAACGGAGAAGTTATTCGTTGTGTGCTTAACCCATTCAAACCATCACGTATACCTTACTACTCTGTTCCCTATGAGCACAACCCCTACTCATTCTTTGGTGTAGGCATTGCTGAGAACATGGACGATACACAAACACTTATGAATGGCTTTATGCGTATGGCTATTGACAATGCTTCACTAAGTGGTAATCTAATTATTGAAGTTGATGAGACAAACTTGGTCCCAGGCCAAGACTTAACTATGTACCCAGGCAAAGTCCTACGCAGACAGGGGGGCGCACCTGGTCAAGCCTTGTTTGGCACTAAGTTCCCCAACGTTGCTGGTGAAAACATGCAACTCTTTGATAAGGCTAGGGTTTTAGCTGATGAGTCTACTGGCTTTCCTTCTTTTGCACATGGTCAAACAGGCGTTAGCGGCGTTGGTCGTACCGCTTCTGGTATTTCTATGCTTATGTCTGCTGCTAACGGGTCTATACGTTCTGTAGTTAAGAATGTAGATGACTATCTTATTGCCCCTATGGGTAAAGCTTTCTTTGCATTCAACATGCAGTTTGACTTCGATTCAAACATTAAGGGCGACTTAGAAGTTAAGGCATCTGGTACAGAGAGCTTAATGGCTAACGAAGTACGCTCCCAGCGCTTAATGCAGTTCTTACAGGTTGCATCTAACCCAGCACTGGCTCCCTTCGCTAAGATGGATTACGTTATTCGTGAGATTGCTAAGAGCATGAACCTTGATCCAGACAAAGTAACTAACTCCATGCAGGACGCAGCAATACAGGCAGAGATACTCAAAGCCTTCCAAGCACCTCCACAGCCACCTATGGCTCCTGAAGGTGTCCCTGGTCCTGAAGGTGGTGCTCCTGCCCCAGAGGGTGCTCCTGCTGGCGCTCAGGTACAAGACCCTACGGGTGCAGGTGGCGGTACTCTAGGTACAGGCGTTGCTCCTACTCCTGGCGAACAAGGATTCAGCGGTAATGTCGCTTAAGAGCTTTGTAAACAATAAAATAGAATGGGATGCATTTAACGTAGAGTTAGATGGTATGATTGATCTAGCTCATAAGAGCATAGAAGGCATCTCAGATACAGTAGAGATATACCGCACACAAGGTTCTATACGAACTTTAAAACAATTAAAGTATTTGAGGGATAAAGTTAATGGACCAAAAGGATAAACCTAAGTACCCTGACGCTGTAGTAGTTGATAAAGACAACAAAGAAATAGGCTTTAGCCTTGGTGGTAATCTCTTCTTAAATAAAAAGGGAGAGAACAGTCTTAGGAAAAGCTCTCTTGATTTACCTGAAGGAGAAAAGGTCTCTACAAAAGAAGGCTCTATGTTTACAAGGTTCAGTCTAGGTAGTGACTTAGATAATTTTATAATTGATATGAGTGACAAGCTAGGCGATAAAGTAGACCTAGACTTAGAATCTGCTGCCTTACGCTATAAAATAGGGGATAACTCTAATATATACATTGAAAACATAGGTTCTGATGCACCAAGCATAGGCTATAGGTTTTCCAAAAGATTTTACGAGGGTGGTTTAAATATGAGTGAAGAAGATCAGATGCAAGATATGCTTGTAAGTAATCCTGAAGAGGGTGTAGCTGAAACAGTAGACCCAGTGTCAGGCAATGATGTACCACCTGGTTCCCTCCCTGAAGAGGTACGAGATGATGTACCTGCACAGCTAAGCGAAGGTGAGTACGTTGTACCTGCTGACGTAGTGCGTTACTTTGGTGTTAAGGCATTTGAAGATATGCGTATGCAAGCTAAGCAAGGTATGGCTGATATGGATGCAGAAGGTCGTATTGGCGGTGACCCTATGCAGGAAGAAGCGTTACCCTTTAGTGATGAGGAGCTTATTACCTCTGACGTACCAGAAGATGATACTATGCCTATGATGAATGAAGGTGGTGTAGTGTATGCTAAAGAAGGTATAGACTTATCTCGCTTCGTAAAAGCCCCTGAACCTGGAGCTAATGAAGTTACGTATAAGACATATGTTAATGCTGAAGGTATGGAAATAGTAATACCATTCTTAGGTAATGATCCTATGGGTGTTATACCTGAAGGTTACTTCTTAAAGGGTACAGTTTCAGATGTAGATGAAGAAAGTATTCGTTCAGGGAGTGGCGGTAGAGGTGGCTCTGATGACGATGATAATAAACCTGAAGCTATTGATTGGTCTGATCCAGCGGTAGGTACTTATGAGAAGTTTAAAGAAACCTACGATCAAATGAACAGTGGTACAGCTAATACTTTAATTGCAGGTGCAACAGCTTTAGGTGGTCTACCGTTTACCCTTGGCCTTAAAGGAATGTTTAAACTTCAATCTAATGCTATGCTTAAAGGTGTTACAAGTCAGCTTGAAGGTATGCAAGACTCAGATCCTAACTACAATCAACTATTAGGTATGCAGAATCTTTTACAAGGTAAGAATGAAGATGGTAGTGACAAGCCTAAAGGTGGCTTTATGGATACACTCTTCTCTGGTGAAACTTATGAGGGCAATAGCTTTACAGAGAGTTTCGCTAATATGTTTACACCTAATGATGGTGCTTCATATGTAAAAGGGCAGCTTGTAGATGACAATACAGGCTTTTTCCTTAAGCCAGGGCAAAAGTCTTCAGCAGGAGTTGAGATTAAAGGTACTGCAAACTCTACAAGTAATGATAGAAATATACCAAGCGCTAATACTAGACCTAAACCAAGAACTACATCAATTATTACCAAAACACCTGCACAAAAAGAAGCAGAAAAAGCAAAAGGCCAAAAGGCAGGAAAAGGCTATGTAGGTGGGTCTGGATTTAACAAAGGTGGTCTAGTAAACCGCCCTAAGAAGAAGAGTAAGAAAAACAAATAAAAAGGATACCCAGCGCTGATGCTGGACCCTATAACAAGGAAACAAACTATGGCAGAAGCTCAAAAACAAGAAACTACTTATATCAAGAACAACCGTAATGCGGAACGTATAGCAAAAGAAGAGGCAGAGCTTAAAGAGCTTATGAAGAACCATGTCGGAGAAGAACAAGCAGAACCCAATAGCGAGGCAACTGAGGAAGCCCAAGTTCAGGATGAGAGTAATTCCGAACAAGAAGCTACCCAAGCGGAACCTGAAGCACAAGAAGAAGATGACGCAAGCCTGACGGGTGAAGAGCGTAGCTATAAGAAACGCTATGCAGATATACAGAAGCACTTGGCTAAGAAAGAGCTAGACTTTAAAGACCGCATAGGAAGCCTTGAAGGGCAGCTACAGAAGGCTGCTAAAAATGAGCTAGTACTACCAAAGACAGATCAGGACATTGAAGCTTGGTCTAAGAAGTACCCTGACGTAGCATCCATTGTTGAGGCTATTGCAGATAAGAAAGCGCAAGAACGCTCTAGTGATTTAGATAGCCGTATGCAGGAGCTAGAAGAGCTACGTGTATCAGCTAAGAAAGAGAAAGCAGAAGCGGAGCTAATGAGCTTCCACCCTGACTTTAAGACTATTCGTAATGATGACGCATTCCACGATTGGGCAGGAGAACAGCCTAAGTGGGTACAAGATGCTTTGTATGAGAACCTAGATGACGCTAAGTCTGTGTCTCGTGTGATTGACTTATACAAGTCAGACAATAACATCACTACTAAGAAAGCTAATACTAGCGATAAGGCAGCAGCAAGTTCTGTCAAAGCTAAAACAAGGAATACTCCTGAGACTGACGATACTGCAGCCCAGTGGCGTGAATCTCAAGTGAGTAAAATGTCTGTTCGTGAATATGAAAAGCATTCAGATGCTATCATGGAATCAATTCGCAGCGGAAAGTTTGTCTATGATATGAAATAACTGTTGACAAACAGATAATTGTAGATATAACTATCTTTACACAAGCCGAAAAGAACTACCCATTTTATTATAGGACCACGCTAATTAGGGGTTGCGCAACCTCTTACAGTATGATACCCTAAAAAGAACGGCCCTCTTCATTCGGATATGAATGTGTAACTATATTAACCAGCCATTCATCATCTAAAGGAGAATATAACATGGCTTTTACATCGACAGCAGGGTACGGGAACTTACCAAACGGTAACTTCAGCCCTATTATTTACAGCAAACAGGTACAGCTTGCGTTTCGCAAAAGCGCTGTAGCTAATGCTATTACTAACAATGACTACTTTGGCGAGATCGCAAACCAAGGCGATACCGTTAAAATTATGAAGGAACCAGAGGTTTCTGTTAAGGCGTACACACGTGGCGCTCAGATCACAGCACAAGATCTTGACGATGAAGACTTTCAGCTTGTGGTAGACAAAAGCAACTACTTTGCTTTCAAGATTGACGATATCGAAGAGGCGCATAGCCATGTCGATTTCATGCAACTTGCAACGGATCGTGCAGCATATCGTTTGGCTGATCAAATGGACCAAGAATGCCTTGGCTATTTGTCTGGTTATAAGCAGTCTGCCTTACACGCTGATGCGGATACAGTAAATGACGTAACCAATGGCTCACTTGCTGTTGATACGGCTGGAACTCATGAATTGCTTACAAGCATGAAGTTGAATAAAGGTTCCTTTGGTAACATTACAACAGGTTCAGCAGGGGATCACTCTATTCCTTTGACACCTCGTTTTGGTGGCGCTACTGCTGCAAGCACTTCTGTTGCATCACCTTTGCAGGTTATTGCACGTATGGGTCGCTTGCTTGACCAACAGAATGTCGACTCTCGTGGTCGGTGGCTGGTCTTGGACGCTGTATTTATGGAACTCTT
>Ga0070754_10001978_pt1 | contig 15571 bp, 24 predicted proteins | sample VirMetDEL_Sep_01_FD_75181 | JGI IMG/M metagenome (GOLD analysis project Ga0070754, IMG submission 75181) | Aqueous microbial communities from the Delaware River and Bay under freshwater to marine salinity gradient to study organic matter... | ecosystem: Environmental > Aquatic > Marine >... | reverse complement strand
TAGCCGTTACCAAGACCTCTTGGTTTTTAAATCCTAATTTAACATCTGTAATTTGTTTCATGCTTTAGCCTCCTCAATGCATTGATGACATAAATAATATAATCCGCCTTCACTAATATCAAACGCAGTCTCACAACCCCGGCAAGTTCTTAATCTCCATCGAAGTGCCCACTTGGCTTGTAGAATCCGAGCCTCGTCAATCGAGATTGCTACAGGATTGTTAATCAGATAATCTACGGCAGATAATTCCAAACCTTGTTGTTCCACGAACTCCAATAGGTCCAGCATATTAAGAGTTTATCTTAACCACCTATTTATATCTTCTTATGATTACACCGATTTGCCCATGCGTTTTAGATCGTCTCGCTTTACCAAACCCAAAGTAATAGTAGAGGAACCTGATTGTTCTTCCACCGTCACTTTCATGTAGTCGGTGTCAGCATAATCTGAAAACACTAAAACTCGGCTACTGCCTAAGTCAAGTCGGATTTCCATGCTTATTCCTCGCCATATCGGGATTGGTATTCTGCAAATAGTCGGTCAGCAAGGTCAAAGACTTGGCTTTCAATACCATTGAGATTACCAATTCCTTGCGAAGAAAGAATGTTGGTAGCGTTGTTAATGCACATACCAAGAGTAATACGATCTTGAGTCGTCATCTTGCCAGCATCAATATCTCCGATAAACACCGAGTTGCCATCAGGCGTAGTAATTGTTACCACGGCATTGTCGGCGGCTCGTTGGCCTTCCAAAACACCAAATCGCTTGCGAGCACCAAAAGCAGACTTAAATTTACCTGCGTATTGTCCTCGGACATCGTAGCGTCCAATTTCACTCTTATCATTAGCCACCGAGTTCGGTCCTTTTAGGAAATAAGCCAAAGTTCCATCATCCTTCGACCATTCTTTTGCACTATATCCATCTTTACATTTTACTTCAATCTTTACCATTGTATCACGCTCCTGCGTAGTCGCAATTTATCTTGTGTGTGGTCACCCTTATATACCTTTCCACCACTTTGGTGGATCTATCCAATTAATCGCTACGAAATAACCTACACAACCTTGACAGATTTTTTCTTCCTCGCTATATTGCAACAAATTGATGTGTTCCGTAGATAAAACTTCTCCGGCTAATAACTTTGTCATAAGTTCTTGTTGAAATTCTTTTTCCCATAAACCGCAATATCGGCATCGCATTAGGAAAAATGAGGGTAGCACCTTTATATACCTTACACACAAAATATAAATAGTCACAAATTAAGTATTACTTATGTTGAAAGTATGGTCCGATGTGACCTCACCCACCCTTGACCAACCTTATTGGGTAGGTGAAATTTGGGTTTCTCATGAAGGCAAAACATGGCGTGAAGATACTATTATCGACACCGAAAAAGAGCACTTTGTTCGTCGTGTTCGAGAAGAAATAGATTTGATTACTGCCGAATTGGATTATCGTTATATGTTATCATTTTAAATATTCTATCTCTACCTTATCATAAGTATAAATATCCCATTCCCAATAGCCATGCCCCTTTACTTCTTGACCATCATAAATAAAACTCATCGACTCTTCATCTGCAAACTTATCTAAGAATTGTTTTTGTTCTGTCGTCATAGGTCTTTTGTAAACCTGATCTCCCACCCTCCCTACAATAAGATACATATCTTTATCCCACCCATCAGAATCCACGAAATTAAATAATGTTTGGGCTTCTTCTATAGCCTTAGCAAGTTGTTTTCTTCCTGCTTCAGTATCATCAAATCGATAAGCAAAAATTTCTTGGAAATCATCCCCAGCAGGTGAACCTTCGATTTCCTGCATATGTGATAATCCTATTCCATAATCAGACATATCTACATCACCAAGGTCTTCTCCAATTGCATAAAAACCGGCTGTTTTTTCAGGATATTCCCACGATTCAAAATGCCTTGCTTGATTAATAGCCCAAGCATTCCAATCCACCGTTGCAAATTTCATGGCCGAATTATCATAATCTTTCCACGGATTTTTTTCAAAAGCCTCTTCGATATTTTCCTCTCGATACGATTCTTCCACAATCCAATTCATTAGTTGTTCGGCATAATTTTCCCAAACCGCAGATCCTCTTTTCCAATCATCAAAAGCATAAACTGTAAAATCATTATCTGAGGTTTTATTAAAATCGCTAACTTTAGGAATCCAAAGAGCACTCTGCTCACGATAATAATTTAATCCTTGTTCAAACAAGGCTTCGTATTCTTGCGGAATAATTAAAGCCCCATGAAAACGATATCCCATAACTAATAATTCGTCTTCCTACTATAAATAGTTATTCAAAAAAAGATTTGTCAGAAATGGGGTATTTTCCATCTCTTACGATATTATAATTGATGGCTTGGTGGTATCCTTTAGGCATTACTCCTTCTTGATATCTTTTTCTGGCACTTGATAATTCCTTTGCCCCCGGTCTTAATTGTGACCAATCCGGTTCGGTGCCGTGAATATCCACAAATAAATCAGTATCATAATCTGCAAACCAACCATCTAATCTAACTTTACCATTATCGTGATTAGCAACTAAATCTCCACCTAAGTTATCTTCCAAAGATAATTCGAAAGATACATTCGTAATCATGCCTTCGGTAAATCCTTCTTGCAGAAGTAACCAATCATTAATTTCTTTGATTCTTTTCTCAATCTTTTCTTTAGTCTTCATAGTATCACCGTTTTGTTAATGCTTTGTGGAGTTAATGTAATTTGTTTTTGTTCTTCGTTTTCTAACATGGCTTGCACCAAATCATAATCTGATTTTTTATTCATATATTTTTCAGTTTTATTTCCTGTGATTTGTATTCCAAAAATAACAATAACTTGTTTACCATTATAGTCTTTTAATCTACCATTGGTCAGATAAACATAACCTTTAGCCCAATTCCTCGGTTTTTTGGCTACAACTATAATCATCATAGGTTCTTCGAGTCGGTGTTCCATTGAATCCCACCAAATCGTGATTTCTCGGGCTGGAGATCCTTCATAAGTAGTTGGCTGTTCTACAAATTCCCAATTATAGTCCTTTTCTCCTAATTTCAACCACTCATCAAAAAAATCTTCCGAAATATATGGTAAATCATCTGCTATCAAATCAACAACATATTCTGCATTTTCGAGAGTTATTTTCATCAAATTAACCTCCGATTAATTGCATCCCATTGATGTTGTTTCATCTTTTCCTGATATGATTCATAGGCTCGCTCACCTATCAAAATCTGCATAATAGGTCTGTCTTGGTCATCTTTCTTAAACAACACTCCTGCCATATTGCTAAAGCCCTCGGGAAAATAGAAGAAATAACCCTCCACTAACCAAAAATTTCCTACCCAACCAGATCCGGATAACAATTCTGAGGTTTTAGCAAATATTAATTCATATTTAGTATTGTCAATCACAAACTTCGTTTGACTATCACCAGGCCCATCTACAACCCATTTAGTTGCCTTTTTACCACCATATGTCCAATTATTATCGATAGGGTTTTCTTTATTTTCATTAATCAATTTTCTTAAAAGATTTCCAGAGTTCGGTGGTTTGATTACTGCTTCTGCTAATTCATCACCCACAATATCTATATATAAGAATGTTAATAAGTTTCTTAAGGTAGAATAGTGATGAGATATCCCATCAACATCCGACTTATGTAAGTATTGATTTTTGTAATTGATGATCCAAAACCGAGACCATAGTTCCTCCTCAGTTTTAGACATAATTATTTTTGGTTAGTTCTACTATATCAACTTTTGGTTAATACTGGAATAAAATGAGGGATATTGATTTCGTAATTCGATTAATCTCCGATAAGCGTTTTCGCCATAGAATAGTTCTCCACCAATCCCATTGGCATCTCCTTCAAACCATTCCAACAAAATCATGTTGCTAAATCCATCAGGATAAACCGCCAAATATCCACTCCGAATGTGAACTTTTCCAATGAGGTTTTCATAAGTCTTTCCCATATCCAATACAAAAAATTGGGCTTCTAAACTGTTATTATCATACCCTCGTTCAATAAGATTATCAGGATCTTTGATTTCCCAAATATTGAATTTACCTAACGAAAAGAGTTCCAAAAACGCTTCCTTATTTTTCCACCCGAGATCCAATACTAAATAAGTCGGCTTGTTTGTTGCTCTTGACTCCAAAGGGGGGTTTTTGAAGATCCGAATCCCGCTGGGCTCTACCCCTGCAGGTGCATTTGCTTCCAAGTCATCCACTATTTGCCAGTCATAACCTAATTCTGTAAACATATCTTTAAGGATGTGGAACGCCTCAGACTGCCCAATCGTAGTTGTGTCCCACCGCACCACCATAATTAAAATTAGGCTTGCTTACTATTTATATTTATTCTAATCGGATTTCTCTCCATTCAACCCTACCGGCTTTTACCAAATCTCTAATACGGCGTTGCTTTGTAGTCAGTTGCGACTTTCCTGATTTAACATCCATAATATAAACCATACCTTCTTCTAAATTAAGGTCTTTGTTATCTCGGTAATCCCACACAATGTAATCAATAGGGTTACCCATAAAATTCCAATTTTCGGCTTTCCACTTGGGATCTATTTCGGGGTGGTCTACAAAGGGTGCCCACTTCTCTAAAATCTGTCCTTTCGAAGTATGGGCTGAAGCCGCCCGCCCTTTTTGTTTCTTGGCTTCTTGTTGAGAAGTATCTAATTCTAATTGCAGACGAGCCACTTGATGACTAAGTTCTTTAACCGTATCTTCGGAATGCTGTCGAGATTGTTCTGACAATCCTAACTTATGCGTTAATTCTAATAATTTATCGGTATCAACTACGGTTTCAACTATCGTTTCAATTTGAATTTCTGGCGGACGATTAGAAACTTGCTTTAAACGATAAGCAATTATCAAGATAATCAAAAATAATCCTGCTGAGATTAACTCCCACATATGACAATTATCTTGTCATCACCTATAAGTAATTATTGTTTGCCAAGAACACGACGGTCTAAGCCCAAGACATCGCAAATCTCATTATATCGGTTGCGAATCGTGACTTCCGTAACTCCAGCGGCTTGAGCCACATCACGCTGAGTGCGATAATTCTCAGGGTATTTCATACACGCAAGGTATACCACGGCAGCAGCAATACCTGTTGGACTACGACCTGCAGCCACTTTGCGAATACGAGGATCTTCTAACAGCGTAAAGGCTTCTGATTCAATTAGCACCGGAACTTCCAACTTGCTACAAAATGAGGATACAAAGCCCGAAGGTTGTGCGGGGCGAATCTTAAGTCCCAAATCCTGCTTAACCTTACGATAAGTGCGGCCAATTTCTTTACGACCAATACGACTATGACGACCAATCTCATCAAGGGTGCGATGAATACCATTATCACGGCAGGCCGCATGGATGCTGGCAGCCACTACACCTTCGATAGAACGACCTTGCACCAACTTCTTTTCTGCTGCTTTTTTGTAGATATACGCTGCTTGCTCACGAACTGATTCACTAAGACCCATATGACTTGCTAAGCGTTGTAGTTCGTAAAGGGCTTGCACCATATTTCGCTCGCTACTCTTTTGCACACGGCTTCTTTGATGATGACGACGAAGGCGATACAATCGCTTTCGGAAATCTCCCGTAATGGCTTTACCATGTGCATCTTTATATCCCGCACTAATATCCGTAGACAAACCACCATCGTGAATAAGATAGGTTTTCTTCATCCCGTGTCGCTCGGAATCTCCCGAACCATCGGAAAAAGATCGATAATCTTTGCCCATATCAATGGCTTGGCCTGCGACCAAACCACAAACATTACATTCCATTTCTCCCGTATCCGAGTTTTCTTCAACTCGGCCCGCACATTCTTGACATTTTGTTATATCGATATCGTAGACCATCGTAATCACCTTGATTTTATCATATCACCTATATATAGTTTTCGATAGTTATTTATACCCCTCTATCAAAGGGTCGCCCAAATTCATCTTCGTATCGTTCTTTACAATCTTCACATACCGGAAGGGATTGAGCAAACTCATCCGTCATATTCTTTTCCGGCCACCATTCCTTTTTTACTCCGCATAATTTACCCTGACCACTCATAGAAATGTGAATGCAAGTAGGTGTTTTTAGAGTTTTTTGTAATTCCTTCCACGCCCGATCTTCATCGTTGGCAGGGCAATTACGACTATCGTGGCCTTTTTTGCCACAATTGCCACATTTTCTCTTACTCACTTTTCTTCACCAACTGACCGTATACTTCTACCAAATGCTGATGACAGTAAATTTTTTGCTCGACTTTTTTAAAGTGCTTGCCTTTATTGATAACTACGCCCCATGGACTACCACACAATTGGCAATTCATGAAGTCACTACCTTCCAAGGATGGCTACTTTCGTAATCACGGTCTGCTCGGCCAAACAGCCAAACTTCGTGCGACTTGCTACGAGCCACCGAATCCACCTTAACTTTACGAATCATCACAAACCGCTTATCACCCTTAAGAACATTGTAAATCGATCGAGGGCGAATCTCGTGTCGATAATGTTGATTAAGTTCTTCGGCCAAATCGGTTGTTAGCCATGCTCGCTCATTCATCAGGTCAAAAGCATTGACCTTTCGCTTGTCTACCCATGCGTGTCCTTTTCTTCCCATTGTATCACTCTCCTGTATTCTTTTCTTTGTTGTCACCTTTATAAAGGTTGTGGTGAATAATCCATTCCTCGTAAATGTATTCCTCGGTTTCAATTTTGATTTTTAGTTCATCCATCGGTATCACCCCCCTCGGCTCTGATGGTTTCTAAACCCTCATAGTATATAAAGGTTGTGGTCAAAATCTTAAAAATCGGCTATTTTGGCTCGAAGTTGTTCCATTCGTCGTTGGACATCAGGATTACGAGCCTTCGGATATTTGGCTTCTAACTTCTCAAGTTTTGCTACTAACCGTGCTTTAGAATTAAACATCACCACATTGACCACCCGGTTCGTGCTGAAATCAAATAATTTTTGACCGCTATAATATGGTGGCACTCTTGCCGACGGATCTTATTGACAGGACAACTACATTGAATGTGTTTATCATCCCATACGGCGACTGTCCAATCCCCGGAATTTCCTTGAACTCGGAACATATCGTTGTTTTGTCTAATCACGCCACCACGACGAAGAATATCTAATGCTTTGCTGTGTTTATCATTACCCATTATACCACCACCTAATTATAGGTGATGTTATTACCCTTATATAGTCTTCTACAAAGTTTCTAACATCTCGTCGAACTCTTCACACCAATAATCATCTTTATCAGTTAGTCCGACCCCCGGCGTGTAAACCGTAATTATCACTCGACGCTCATTAAACTTAGTATCTGCGATTTTTTTAGAGGCTAAATTAAGGTCATCCACCAATTCTACTATTTCCCAAATCTCATTATAATTATCGGCTTCGATGACTTTTTGATAGGCTTGATAAAATTTGTTATCTTGCGGATCTGCCACTACCACTACTTGCCACGATAATTCTTCTTCGGTTTCAGATTGAAACCGACGGGTTTCCTTATGCTTCGGATAATCCCGACTACCCCAAAAGTAATTGCCTTTATACTTTCGTAAAGTCATAGGTTCTCCACGACTATCAAACATAACTTTAGGTAATTCTTCCGCAATAACATCTAAACGCTTCTGAAGATTATCTTTCCAAGTTCCGATACGGTGAACTCTTTTTGGTGCTGAGACCAAGGTTTCGCCTTTATTATCACGATAAATCACTTGCACTCTAATAGCATCTTGTCCTGAGTCTCGGGCCCGACCTTGGTTTCTTCCATAACGATTAATGCTGGTATAAACTCGAACATAATGGTTAGGAATGCCCATCTTTCGTTCATAAACCCATTCTTTAATTGGACGATTACGATAAAACAGATTTATAGGTTTAAATCTTCGATTTTGTAAATATCGATCCATTTCTATAATACCAATAGGTTCGTATTCTGCTTCAAAATGTGATTCGGCACCATATAATTCTTTAGGTAAGTATTCCTTTACATTCGAAATAACATAACTCCAAAGTTCTAATCCTGATAATCCTTGTTCTTTGGCCTCATCTATTAAATCGTCCAAAGGTCCAAACATAGGTCCTACTGCCTCGGCAGTTCCACAAGAAGAACAGATTTCCATGTTTTCAAAAACTCGACTCATCGCCCCGGGATAAGCCCCGGGTGTTTTATCATTAGGAATATAACCGTGACATAGAGGACATATCGGATGTTGTGATTCCGCATTCATAGCCTTATCTGAAGAACTTTCCAATACCCCATTACGATAAATATCTACTTCATACAAGGGTTCTTTATCATTGACACATAGTTCATGTTCTTGCCAATGACTACTAATGTTAAAAGCAATCGTAGAAGCCCAATCTATCGCTTCCCAAGGAATCCAAGCCGCTAATACGATACGGTCAAAGTCTACTCCTTCTTGACCTTCCATATGGTCTATGGAATCATCACCAAACACCACTCCGGTGTAAATATCGCTACTCCATGTCCATGAGGTAATCGGATCACCGAAAACTCCGTATCGATCCGCTCTTCTGTTTTCCCAATTACCCAAAGATTTTAAATTAACCTTTTTTCCTACGGGGACATAAAGAACTCGTTGTCCTACAATTTCCAATCCTCGTTCACAAATACCGACTTGGGCACCTTGTTGAAATCGGTTTAGAAAACTTTCAAAACTTTTGTCAAAGTATTCTCTTTTGGTAGTGTTTTCATCAATTTGTGTGCCATCAGGTAAATCTATTAAGTCCCAATAGTTCAACAGCCCATCACCAGCCATTTCGTGTTCTACCCAATTTTCAATAGCCGTCATATTGAGATACCAAGTTGTTTCAATTTCGCCTAACAAATATTGTAAACCTTCATTGACTTGTGAATCAGCACGAAATGGTTTGACGACATCTCGGATATCATCAGAATAGCGAGCGTGTTGTTTACCAGCCTTAGTAGCGGCTTGTTTTTGACGCTTGGCTTTAGCATATAATCCTCGATCTTTAAGGGCTTCAATGGCTTTAGCAGGGAAATAAGGTTCTCCTGTTTTACTGGATTTCTTGCCTGAAGCGGTGCCCCACTTTTGTCGTGACCATTTAGATAAATTATCTTGCGATTTGGTTTTATTACCTTTATAGGCTCGTAAACCTCGCTTTTCACAGGCGGCTTCATATTGTCGCTTTAATTCTTGGGACTTTCTGGCCGACCATTGCCCTGCTTTAGTTCCCATGATGGCTTGACCCATAATTTTGTTTTTGAGTCGTCGGCGGATTTTGGCTTGTTCTTTGCCATAAGTAGCATCATAGTCGTCTTCGGCTTGAAAGGTTCTTCCTTGAGTCCACCCATCAATTACACCTTGATTTTGCATTTTTTCCCAAAAACCGATAGCATGGTTGTCCACATCAATGACTTGAACAGGATAATACCCAAAATCAGAATGTAAGTCATCAATCATTTCATGTAAGTATTGCGAAGCCATTCCCTGTCCTCGCACACGCAAGGAAACTTCAAAATTAGGAATGATAATAACTTCATTTTCTTCATCAAATGCTACCGTAGCCCGAGAGTTTTCATCATCAGAAATCCAATAATAAGACTCATCATAATCTGGTAAGGTGATGTAAGCCAAGTTGGACATAGAAGTAAAACTATCATCAGTTTCATTAGGAGCATATTCTTCCATTTCGCCTCGAAGAGTCGTAGGACCAAAACCATACTTGAGAGAATCAGTAGTAAAATCTCCGGTAACAGCAGAAGAAGTCACTAAATCTTGGGGGCTATAATCCTGCAGGGTTTGATTAGGTTGATAAGGTGCCTCAAATTCGGCTTTCTTTTTAGCACTTCGTTGAAAACCTTTTCGGTCTGCAGGATCTCGATAAGGACGCCCCAAAGCAGTAAAGATATCGTTTTCGGTTTTACCAGCAATATACTTGTCAGTATTTCTGTCAAATAATCCATATTCAGACAACTTGAGTCCACGCTTCTTAGCCATCCAACGATATTTAATGTTAAAATCAGCAGGCCCGGTAAAATACAAAATCGTAGCACCCCAAGCCTTTGGTGTGGTTACTCTAAAGTCTACCTTTTCGCCATCAATGATAACTTGGGCTTTTTGGTCACCCACCCAATTAACACCTTGATTAGACGGCAAGATTTCAGGCAGAGAATAACCTTCTTTTAGGATAACTACAAAATCGATATCTCCAATCATTTGTGCCCCACGGCGATAAGAACCACAAGCCATCATTTTATCTACATACGGTTTCAGATGTTTTTCTACCTTTTTAACAATCTTATCAGCCTTAGCACGAGGAAATTTTACTTTTTGTTGTTTCGGTGCTGGTGCTTTCCACTCCACCTCATCTCCAATAACTTCGACATCATTATTCCAAGTAACATCATCACCTATGGGACGGCCCATAATAATATCTAACGATTCTTCCAAAGTATATGGTATTTTGCCTATCTTTTTGAGATAAGCCACCGTAGATCCTAATAAGGCACCTACCAATACCGGAGACATAACTAATCTTGCTCTCTACTACTATAAGTATTTATCCATAGGAAATCTTGATTAATGGCCCACGATATTTCTGGACATTGACAAGGTTCCCACTCACCATTAATTAATTTATTGACATCTGAGGCTACCCCTGCAATCTCATTCATAACATTAAGAGATCTTTCGGTTAGTAAAAGTTCCTTATACATTTCTAAGGCTCGTATAGATTGTGCTATTGTGGTGCTACCACAACGACGACAACGAGTTCTTAAGTAATCCATGACAAATAATTCTTGGTTCTACTATATATGATTATCTACATAGTTTGGAATAAAGGAGTTGGAATCCCAATGTCATCTACACCCTCTCTTTCTTTAAATCCCCGGCTTTTTGCCATATCTACTAATTTTTGAATTGGCATAGTTCTGGCCTGCCCCTCAATTACGAAGGCATACATAATCTCTTTACCAAAACCCCGCTTCATTAGATCGAAAAAACTGGTTTTAGCAATCCACCACGAACCGTCGTGCAGATATCCTTCATTAATCCATTCTATTTCTACTTCTTCGATTTCTTCTGGTTCTGGGATTAGTGTATCAGGACCATCATACTGGGACATTCTAAAACCACAATGCAAACATTGGTTGGTAAATCCTGTTTCGCTGGTTTCATCCACCACCGTCTTCCAAGATTGTTTGTAATCTCCTGAGGACATTTTGCGAGGACGATACTCTCGCCACTTTTTATCATAATTCATGGTTTTAGTGCATTGATAACAATAAGCCATAATTGCTTCACAGCGAAATTTAGCCTCATAGGTTAAAGTCTCCGGACTCATTTCATAAGGTTCTTCTCCTGACCATGCCTGACCTTCAGGCACATCGAAAACCTCGATTTCAAAGTCCATGACAAACCTTGTGGTTTGCACCTATTTATACTTAATCAATTTTTCCTGTTTGAAGCCATGCTTCATAGATTTTTCTTCCCTCTTGCAGATCTTGAGGTTGATTTTTATTGGCTTTCACGAAAACCCCATAAATTTTACTACGGTCATCCACCCATCCTGATTGACAATCAGGAGTGCAGAAAAGACTACCGCCCTTAAATTCAAAATCATTTTGGCATCGCTTACAGGTTTTTATTACGCCCATGATAATTAAATTTCTTTAGGGTATATAAACTATTCTAAAGATAATCGCCACAGCAAATTTTCGAAGGCACATTGTAAATACCATGGAACATACTCTTGTCCTAACGCCCCGTCCCACATAATTACCAAAGTCTTCCCGGCTTCAAAAATATGTTTTTTGCCACAGCCACATCTAAAAAATCCTTTAACATCGGGGTTAAAATCATAACCCCACATGGCATAATAATATCCTTTTGACATATTACCACTTGTTGAGAGGGCATGAGGCCAAAGGCAACTGTGTTTTTAACTTCATATTACAGCCACAAATATTACAATAAGAACCTGTCAATTTGCGTTGTAGTTCAGGACACTCACGACAAATTTTCATGCGGTCATCATATTGTTTGAGGCTCATACTAACAGCACCACCGCACAGATATTTATAATTATGGGCTTCTAAAAAGACCATTGGGATCTACCACGATAACAAATGAACCTCGGTTTTGATACCATTGCGTCCATTTTAATTTATTAGGATTATTTTGAATTTGTCGATTGTATTGTGGGTTAGTCAAAACAAATACCACATCTGCTGGGATAGGCCAAATAGGAAGTCCTCTTTGGTCATCAGGAGTCCAATTAATAATTCCTTGAGCGGGAGTCATCGTGGTAGATAATTTAGGAACGGAAGGCAACTTAGTAGTAGGGTCTTTATAATCTGATAGAGTTCGAGATTTCCATTCCTCCATCATGCCTTGCACCGCCCGATCTAATTTATCCACCGAAGTCGTCGGGCCCTTAGTATTAACAATTAATTCGCCCTTGCCATCACGATTGAATTGTCTGGAAGTTAGCCAATCAAAAGCAGCCCATTGATTTCTATTATACGGCGTTCCCACTAATAATACTCTCATATTGATGGCCCCTCTATTTTACCATATTGGTTAATATCCCACATATAAGCCTCTTCATCATCAGTTAATACCCAATCATAAACCCCGGCCCAAGAAAAACTATTATCACCTCTTTCATCGTCTAAAAGCGACTTTTCTTGTGAATTCAATTGATTTTCCCATAAATGTAATTCTATATGGGTATTAGCCCAAAGGTTATAACTGGAGTATGACATACCAAATCCCTTTTCTTTTTCTTCTACTATTTTTGTATTGGGGAAAATTTTTTCGATATAATTTTTTAAATTATCTCGCAAGACTTTGTTTTTAACAGACATAAAAATCCATTTATCTTTAACCCAATCCGGACCTCCCTCTACATAAGTTTCATAGGTCATACCAAAATAATCATATCCACATCTAATCGTATAATCATCAACTTCTTCGCCCATCTCTCCGTAAGCCCAATCCCAATCCTGCGTTATTTCTTGTGGCCCTACAAATTGATTAATTGTAGTATCACCTACAACTTTTTGTGTGACTGACCAAAGATAATCATCATCTTTTGGCGTAATAACTTTTCCAACAACCAACTCAGAATGATGTTCTTCTAATTTATCTACTACTTCATAAAATTTAGCCACAGTAGGATAACTTTCATACATTTTCCAATCATTATAATGTAACATAGTGTATTTTTCGTTGGATTCGGTTTCATCCCAATCTGATTCCCATTTTTGAAATACTCCCTCGGGACCTTGGGCTGTTTTAACCTTATTGTAAATCTGAGTTGGTATTACCAACCAACCATAAGATCTATAACCCATATTAGTATCTCCGCTAAGCAACTATATTAACTTTTGTTGTAATAGGGGTTTTCCTTGCACTTGAACTTCAGGAACCCAATGCGTTGTTCTTTTATCAGCCGTTTGCTGTCTAACTACTGCAAGTCCCAAAGGGTCTCGGGGTTTACTATAAACCTTAAATTCGAATTTGTAGTCTCCGGTATCACCATTAGGCAATTTATAATTTCTAATTGTAGCCCCACGGGCATTATATGACGCATTAATTACCCACACCGACATTTGGTATAATTTCTTTAAGTCATTATCTGTCAAATCTGACACTTTAGCCATCGGATAGATTTCGGCCATATACAAGGCTTCGGCTTTAATATAATTGCCGATTCCAGTAATAACTTTTTGGTCCATCATCACTTGTGTGATTTCTTTATGACCAAATCCCTTACGAGTATGATTACCACGAATCCTATCAATCCATTCTTGCTCTGTTGGCGGATTATTTAGTAGGTCCGGACCCAAACTTGCTAATTTATCTTGTAAGCATTGAGGATTGTTCTTAAAAATCTTAAAGGTGCCGAATTTACGATAATCTACATAACAGATTTCACCACCATCGGTTTTTAATACCAATCGACGATGCTTGTCATCACCACGCCCCGGCAATCGCCATGTTCCCGACATTCCCAGCGTATGATGAATATGATAAATATCAGATCCGTCCTGCAAAGTTAGGTAAATAAACTTGCCTTTACAATCCACCTCTACAATTTCGGGATTTCGTGATACTGCTGACATAAAATCTTGGACATCATCTCTTACTTGATTCTGAAACCAACCTTGGTCTTCTACCACTACTTCTTGTAATCTTGTTCCTGCTAATATCCGATGCAATCGTTCTGCAGTTCGCTTTACTTCGGGACCCTCTGGCATATTTGCTAATTATGTTATTACCTATAAATACATATAGTTGAATGAATAATCATACGACATGGGTTGGACTGTCGGTGACCTTTTTCCACGAAGTTTAATTCGAGGACTTACGGCAGAAACCCTTAATTTTGCCGCTACGGTAAATGGAACTCTAACTACTGCTACTTTGGGAAATCTTCCTTGGAACAACCGCAGTAGTCAAAATTTATCCAGCGGTGGTAAGAAATACCAAGTTGCTTCAGCCACAGTTGAAGAACCCGATCCTTATAATCAAGGACAAACCCGACAAGCCACATATATGCTTTATTATATTTGGCCCAATACACAATCGTGGGATAATCATTCTATTGAAGTTGTTAAAACTCCCCGAACCATTCTCAAAACATGGAATTTAGGAAATATGTCGTCCTCAAATCGATCGTCTTCTTGGACCAGCACCCTAAAACAAGAAATTGTTGATTATTGGAATAATGTTATTACTCCTCCGGAGACTTGTGATACTACTAACACTTATCTTGGTGCTAAAACCGAATGTTCTGGAGGTGGTTACCGTTGCACCGACAACTCTGCAGGTTTAGTTGCGGGCACCACAGTCAAAGTAAAATCTGGTATCAATTCCTCGGGTTATGAAGAAAAAACTATTCCGGCTGGTATTGTTATTTGTCCCGGAACTCTTTCCGGATTTACACCTTGCCAAGATAATGAGGAAAAGGTTCTTAATTCTGCTTGGACTTCTACCTCGGGAACTGATGGTAATTCTATCAGAACCACCGGTTATTGGACTTGTGCCAAAAAATCGGCTTGTGGTGATGAACATGATGTTAATTACAAAGACCCTGATTTGTATCGTAAAGATAATTCTCTTTGTGGAACTTGTATCGATGGTGCCCAAAAGACATGGTATGGAACTGGTAATGGATCCTGTATGCTTAAGATTAATGAGTGGTCTGATAGTGAAGGCAAGGCTAAATTATTATTAGGAAAATCCGGATGGTCGTCAGGAAATCGATATTATGTCATTTTTGACAACTTTAAAAATGATCTGTCAGGATTTCAATCGGGAAGTAGTGGATTCAAATCTTATGATACTGAAGCCAAAGCCCGGTTAGCATTTGACCAAGCGGCCAACAATCGCAAAGAAGAACTAAATCCCAAAATTGATGACGGTGGTGACCAAGATAATTATCAGAATTACATTGAGCCCACCTCAGAAGGATCTTTCCCATGGATTCCCGTGGGCCTTGGTGCTGCCGCACT
>Ga0070754_10001975_pt1 | contig 15583 bp, 2 predicted proteins | sample VirMetDEL_Sep_01_FD_75181 | JGI IMG/M metagenome (GOLD analysis project Ga0070754, IMG submission 75181) | Aqueous microbial communities from the Delaware River and Bay under freshwater to marine salinity gradient to study organic matter... | ecosystem: Environmental > Aquatic > Marine > Coastal... | reverse complement strand
TGTTCTTTTATTTGTTCTACTAAATCAGGGTGCTGCTCTAGTTTAGCTACAAGAATTTCTACCATTGTTTGGTAGTTAGTTTTTTTATTAGCAGGTTTAGAGCCTACTGGTTTAAATGCTTTACTTTTAAAAGCTACTTCATCAAATTCTCCAGACTTCCAAGTTTGGTAAGCATGTTCTGCATTTCTAAACTTTGTTCCTTTGTATTCTACTTCTAAATTATTTCCAGGGTTAGTTAACTTTTTAGCTAGTTGTGACCCTGTACTAGCTATATTTTCACCTTTTGCAGTTTCTTTATCAGAAGTATCCTTCTGCTCCATAATAAGTCTATTCCTAGAATTAGAAATCCTTTTTACATACTTATCAAATAAGCTAGGAGCATACTGATCTTTAATTAATCCTTTGATTTCTTCTGCATTGGTAATAGGTTTACCTTGTTTAGCATCTTGTAGTACTTTAACATATAATGGAGGGTTAAGCTTCATCAACTCCTTAAACTGGAAGAAATCATGGCCTTTGCCTTTAGTATAATCTCTCTTACCTTTTTTATCAATTACATAATGGTAGCCTTCAATATCATAAACACTTTGTCCTTGCTCATCTTGTTTATTATTATTTAAGATAAAGCCTACTTCTTTTTGAACATTACCAATTCTGTTGTACTCTTGTAAGAAAGCATTATAAATGTACTCTACACCTAACTTAGTTAGTTGTCCATTAGAATCTGAGAATTTTTGTACTGGTAGCTGAACAGCATTTTGAGTATTCTTAGCTTCATTAACCCCTACAACAATAGGGGCTGATGCTCTCTCTTTTTTTCTATTTACTCTTCCATCTTTTAATACAGCACCTGGAAGTCTAAACTTTTTCCTTAAAGTGTTACCAGCAGAATTAGCAAAGAAAGCTAGTGCTTGTATAAGTTTTCCTTTACCATCTAATGAACCATAAGATATACCAGAAGAACCTTTAAAAGTCTGTTCAAATAATTGCTGCTCACCATCAACATCTACTTCTTCTAGAGAAGCAACTCTCATACCATCAATAATATATGATGCTAAGTTATTAAGTAGCTCTACAGAAAAGTCATAGTTTTCATCTGTATCAGTACTAATATTACTGGTTTCAGCACCATTCTCATCTACTGAATTTTGTAAACCAAGAAGATAAGGGTTATTCTTAATAGTCTGATACATGTTTTTAGCAAGGTAATACTCATAAGGAGTTCCCTCTGCAGCCATCATACCTAAAATTATTTCTGCTCCTTCTTCATCACTTTCTTCATTTCTAATAGCTCTAATTAAATTTGCAGCAGACTTAGCTCTTTTCTTCCATTTTTCTGTTTCACTAGTTAAATAAGAAGGCTGAATGTAAGAATAGATGCTTTTACCTTCAGAGTTTTGGAAAGTAACAGAAGCAACTGTTTCATCAAATACAGTATTTGAAGCAGCCATTTTTTTAAACCTTCCTATAGCAGCAGTATCTTCTTGTTCAGAATCTGGTTCTGTATTTAATTTTTTAACAAAAGGATTGTTGCTAGGACTTTTATCTATTGACCTTCTTATTTCAGTAACATCTTCGGAAGTAAATCCTGGAGTATCTTGGAACAATATATACTCAGACATTAAATCTAAGTAATAAGGTTTAATAATATCTGTTCCTTCAGCAATTGCTTCATTAATAGCTGTTAAGTTCTTACTAACAATACTATGCCTAATATATCCTTTAGATATAGAAATTCCTAAACTTAAAAATAGTTTTTGAATTTCATTTATAGCTTTAGTTAAATCTTCAATACTAACTACTATAGTTTCATCATTAAAGATTGTTCCAATATTAGTAAGTATTCCCATTGTTCTTGTTCCTTCATCTTCTAGTCCACTATTAATAAAACTTCTTGCCCACTCATCTACTTGAACTGCACTGTCATCTTTTACATTTGACCTATATGCTTTTAACTTCTTTGATTTATTATCATAGATAACTACAACTTGTGGTACTTTATTCTTTTGGAATGAAGTAGCAAAATTTGAGAATAATGAAGACCTACTTAAAATAGAAATGTCTGTATTATTTCTAGAATCAAAGTTTACAAACCCTAAAGAATGTAACTCAGTATTTATACTTGAGGTAAGATGATTATAGAAAGCATAGGCTGATGGGTTATTTTCAGCAAAAGCCTTAAGCTTAGGAAGCATATCTTTTATAGGAGTATTTGCTAATACTCTTTCTACTCCAGTATAAATTCTGAAAGCATTAGAAGACATTCTGAACTTTTCTTGGCTTAGGTCAGCAAATTCTCCAAATCCAAACTCATCTACACCTTCAGTAGTAAAAGCAATAAACTGCCTCATTCTAGAACTTAATGTTCCAAATCCACCTATCTCTGCAATATTTTGGTCAAAGTTTCTTTCACCTACCTCATTATCAAAGTAGTCTTCTAATTCTTCTTCTTCAGTAGTTTTTAAGTTAAACAAAGCTAATCTCTTGCTAACTTCTTCAGCTATACTTTTTATGTTCTCTGCTTCTTGTAAAGATTCAGATACATTTTGAATAGTGCTAAAAATTTTTGAAGCTTTAGCAGTGTTACCACCATCAGCTAAAGCTTTCAATTCAGCCTTAAAAGTTGCAGGACTATAATAATTAGTAGCCATATCACTAATCAGATTATAAATATCTGATTCAGTAATTCTACCTTTTTCTTTTTCTAAACTAAGTGCTTTGGATGCAATTGTATTTATAATCCTTTCACTTTGAACAGAGTTAAAGTAACCTTGTTGAACTTGGCCATCAATAAAAGCTTTTTTCCTTTTAATCAAAGAAAAAGCTGGCTCTCTAAATTTTAATAAAGGGTTAAAAGGTTTAGAGTTTTTAAACTTACCAGCATAAATATCTTGGAATAGTAAATCTAAATCACTTTGGTTATCCTTAATAATACCTAAAAGCTTTTTAATCTTGTCAAATAGAATACCAATTAAACCTTTTGGTTTTTCACTATCCTTTTTAACTGCATAGCTTTTAAATCCTTCAGCCATTTGTTCCTCTAACCAAAGATTTTCTAGTTCTTTTCTAGTTAGTTTGGCAAATGATGATGATGAGTTTCTAAGATTTATAATATCTTGGTTAGTAGGATTACCATATTGTTTTCTAGCAGCTGCATAATAAGCATTAATTTGAGTAGGACTTAGCAAAGTTCTAAACACAGCATGAAAAGCTTCATGATATTCAGTACCTACTCCTGCTTTTTCAGATAGATAAACTACATTATTAAAGAATGCTCCCCAAGTTATACCATTGTTCTTAACATTAGTTAGGATGTTTCTAACATCTTGAATAGAGAATACACCATTTGGATTTTGTGGTGTTCTCATATTCAGCATTCTAGCTAAGTTACTTTCTGCTGTTTGCATGTTAATCCTTTCAACAGCTTCTGTAGGACTTATACTAAAAGAAGGAAGTTCACTACTATCATTTTTAGGAGTAAGACTATCTTTTTCTTGTTTTAATCTATTAGCCTGATCACTATTCCCTAACCCAGAAAAATATAAATTAAATAACTCAAGATCTATCTCTTGTATTCTTTGTATCTTTTGCTCATCAGTCATAGTACTTTCAGGAGTACTTGTAGATGTAGGAGTACTTTCTGAAGCAGCTAGTTCTGCATAAGCACTGCTATCTTTTCTACCAACTTCTTCAAGAGCTTTCATAGCCTGCTCTTTAGTCATTGTACCCTTTTTAACAGCATCTACATATTCTGCATCATATTTAGCATTGATTACATCTTTAATATCTATACTTAATGTAGTTCTTGCACCACCCCCCATTTCAATTATTTCAGCAGGAATTTTTAATTCTGTTCCTAAATAATCTAATGTTAAAATCCCATTAGAATAACCAATAGGCATTTTTTCCCAGCCTAAAACATCTGTTAAATATTCTCTAAATTTTATTAATTGTGTTTTAGCATTTCCTTGTACAAGAACATAGTTTGTTAAAGGTATATTTATAGCTAAGTCTTCTTGTCTTCCTTTTTCTATATCAGCTCTAGCATCTGTACCTCCAGCAGGTGCTGATGGTGGTGGTGGAGTAGAGCTTGAAGTAGAAGTTGCTTCTTTTACTTTAATATCTAATAGTCTAATTAAATCTTTTTTTCTATTATCAGAAATAGGTAACTCGTTTATTTGTTTTTTTATCTTTTCAATAGCTGCAGGATTTGTTAACTGCTCTGTTGAAGTTGAGTTAATTGTAGTTACAAGTGTATTGTATATTTCTTTTTGTTGATTTTCAGGAGTACCTGTAGTATTCTCAGGATTAGTTTCTGTTCTTTCTTTTAAACTTTTAGGTCTTAGTACTATGCTAGGGGTTAAGCTTACATTTAACCTCATCTCTCCCATGTTCTCAACTACACTATCTTCGCTTACCTTATCTACTCTAGAAAAGAATCCACCTATACGAATAGGCTGACCTTTATCTAGTAAGAAAGTTTTTTCTCTATTCTCAGCTTCAAATTTTATTTTATCATTAATAAGCTTTATTAATTTATCATAACTGTTAATTTCTGAAGATTTATCTCCAAACCTGGCCATTAATTTACCCTCTTCATTAACTGAAAGATATAGGCTTACATATTCTTTTTTTTCAGTTCCAGGTATATCTAAAGCTAAAGAAACATATCCAAGCTTACTGATTTGAATCTCTGCAGTAATGGATTTTGACAAAGCATATTCTCCATCTGTATTAAGGGTATTTGTTAATAAAGATAAAAAGAAGTCATTGTTATTCTCATCTCTAAAAGTAGCTCCAAGTCCTGTAGGATGTATTGGAGTACCTTTATCATTAGTAGCACCTCCATCTTTTATTTCTTCCTGTCTAGTTTTAATTAAGTCTACTAGTCTACTAAAAAGAGTTTTTTTCTCATCTGTAGTAGTTATTTTTTTATTTTCAGCAGAAGGAAAACCTATAGATAAGAAAGAATACTTTGATGTTTGAGTAGGTTTGTTAACCATCATAACATACTGTCCAGTTATTCCTTCATAATTTTTATTTGATGCTAGTAACTCTTGATATATTTGAATTACTGCTGTAGCCTTAGCACCTTCTAACAAAGTCCATTTTCCATCTTTTTTAGCATATGCTTTAAAGTCATCACCTGAACTTCTTCTAATTATTAATTGAGAAGTGTTTTGTCTTTGTTCTTTCTTACCAGCTACAACTGTTTCATAAGTATAAGTAATTCCATACCCTTCATCAGGTACAACTGATATACTAGGTCTTTCTTCTAATGGTACATCTTTTAGAACTTTATATGGAAAGTTTTTATTAGTATAAAATAAGTCATTAATAAAATCTGTACTTGCTCCATTATTTGTTTCTAGCTCTTCAAATAGCTTTAGCATAGTAGCATAGTAAGTTTGAACATTCAATCCTTCTGCAGATGCTTGTGGTTCTTGAGAACCATCAGGATTATTAATAATATCAACAAAAGAAGAATTTAGTTCGTATAAATGCTGAAGATTATAAGCATTAAAGTTTTTCCCATCAGACATTACAAATCTTCTAGGGTCTAATACTCCACCTATTTTTACTTTTCTACCATTTATATTAATGTAGGCTACTGCACCTTTTCTTTTCATTCCTACAATTCCTTTTTGGACTTTTACAGCAGGATTACCATGAGCATCTGTTAAGTCACCCCCTTCAGAATAATCTTCTACTTTAATATAAATTCCTTCATATAGTTCTTTTTGAGTTAAAGCTTCAACTGCATCTATATCATCTTGAGGTACAAACTTAGTATCAATGTATATCTGTCCAAATTTAGAAGCATTTTCTATAACAGGTACACCTGTAGGGATAACTTTATTAACAGCTTCTAACTGAGCTATAATATTATCTAATTGAGCAATTATATCTTGTAACTGACCACTATCAAATATAGCTTGGTAGTCGCTATTAATTTGAGTACCAGTAGTTTCTTTAATTAGGTTTTCAAGTTCAGCTAACTTTTCCTTTACATACTCTTGTTTTGATTTAGTTTTAGCTATCTTAACTGCAACAGAGTCAGTGGATTCAAAACTAGGAGGTAATTCATTATTAAATTTTTCAAGCCATGCTTTTGCAGTATCTGATTTTAATCCTTCAAAAAGTTTTTCATCTATACTTACACCATCATCTTCTGGAATATCATATTCTTCTTCAATAGCTTCTTGTAAATTAGAACTATCATTGATAGCTATACCTGCATTCTTTAATCTAAGACCAAGAGACTCATAAGCTTTCTTTTGTATATCTTGTAAGATAAGTCTATCAATATTTGGGTCATCTACACCTGCAAGGGTAGCCATTAGAAATTCAGGCTCTGTATAACCTTTACGTTGTAGTTCTGTTAGTTTATCTAAACTTTTAATAAACTCTTCTCTACCTTCTTTTGTTATAAGTCTGTTAATCTCTCCTATGAATGTTTCTCTTCTTTGAGAAAGTTTTTTTAAATCTCTTAGTGCTACACCTAGATTTTTTCTATCAGCAGGATTGTCAAAATAATATTTTTCAACCTTTTCTGCTAGTTCACTTAGCTTTAATACAGTATCTCTAAAAGAATCAAAATCTCTTAGATATTCAGGAGCTTCTAATGCATTAGTTTTTCTAGCATTAAACTCTTGTTGTTCTAGACTAGAAATCTCTTTTTGCATTTGGTCAATCTTCTGTTGCTGCTTATCAATTCTTTCTTGGTTAGCAACACCAGATAATTGCATTGTTATTAGTCTTTTCTTAGCAGCTTCTAATCTACTAAGTTTACGATTATACTCACTTAGCCATGCTTTTTTAAAGTTAAGCCTGTTGTTGGCTCTCATAATATCCTTAACACCTCTAGTATCTACAGTGCCTATCATATTAGATATAAATTTGGAAAGGTCTTCTTCTCTCCTATCAATATCTTGAACAGTAGCTAAGCTATAAGCAAGTCCATCTTGGATGTATTCATTATCAGTATTAGCTAGTACCCTAGCTTCATTAATACTATCTTTAATAGTTCTAGCTCTTTTTAGTAATGCTTCTTTTAATTCTGACTTTCTTTCTTGAACTTCTTTTTCAGTGATATTATCATAATCAAACATATCAGCAAACTCTGTATCAGTCATTCCATCAATGGTATCATTAATGTTATCTTCTACAGTTTGGTAATCACCAAGCTTCATTCTAAAGTTTACATCTGAAAAGAAAGCTTCATGTTCTGCACTTTTAGCAGTAAACATATCTCCAACTTGAGCAGCTTCATTGTATTCTTTATTAGCTTTATAAGCTACAGCAGCATGATTTACAAGAGCTTTAATCCTGTCAGGAGTGGACATGTTATTAGCCCTTTCCAAGTACTCAGCTCTTTTAGTTTTAAGAGGGTCTCTTAAAGCATCCCAAATACCACCTTGCCAACCTAATCCTTTACCTTTAGAGCTAGGACCTACAAATCCTGCTCCACCTATAATCATTCCAATAATACCTTCTTCCCAACCTTCTTGGCTACCATATGTTTCAGCCATTCCTTCTCCTAAGGATGAAACTAAATCAAAAAGTTCTAGTTTGTTATCTTCATCTAAGTATTTAGAAACATAATCTAAAGCTCCTTTATTTACAGAACCCTGCATCATTTCTTCCCAAACACCTTCAGTAAAAGGTTTCTCTCCTAGTTTATATAGTTTACTACCTATTCTTTCTAATCTAGTTTTGGCAAGAGCCTTTTCTACAAAGCTTAGTTTTTTAACTTCTGCTACAGTTTTACCCATGCCTTTAGCAACTCTGAGTAGTTCTCTCTTAGATAAATCACTAGTCCTTACTAATGACTTAGCAACTTCATCTGCTTTATCAGGATTAAATAATTTTCCTAATATAGAACCTGACTTAGGTCCAAAGGTTTTAGGTAATGTAACCACATTACTCATACCTACTAATGCAGAGTTAAGAGCAAACACACCATTGGCTACATTATATATTTTATCCATAGCTCCAGCTATTTCAGCTTCAGTAGGCTCAAAGCCATTTTCTGCTATGTAATCATTAATGTAGTTTTCTTTTGCTTCATTAGCAAAGTGTCTAGCTTCTACACCAGCTTCATAAAATGTACCAGTAACCATTTTTCTGCCTACACCTAGTACATTGTCAGCTACCTTTAATCCTTTTACTTTGCCAATAAGTTTAGTAGCATCAGCTACTTTAGAACCTTTTTCTAAAGCTTTAAGTGCTCTTGTAGCTCTACTCAAAGCTAAAGAAGTGGCTAATCCAGCTGATGCCATTTCAGTAAGTACTGCTCCTGCTACAAATGACATTCCTGATAAAACATCATTTGCCCAGAAGTTAGCAGTACTCATTTTTTGCACTAGATTATAATCTTCCACTTCCTTTCTTAAGTAGTTAGGAAGAGCTTCATCCATAGCTTCATTAGCTTCATCTAAAGCTCTTTGGAAGGCATTATCATATACATCTTTAAAGCTTCCTGTAGCTGCTCCATATAGTAAACCAGGAAACATAGCTAAACCACCTATTACATTTGTAGCAGTTTTACCTACAAATTTAATAGTACCATTAGCCCACTTATCAACAGTACTTTGACTCTCACCAAATAAATCTTCTATGTCAGCACCAATGTAAGGTGACTGTCCATATTTTTCAGAATATAACTTGTATTGTTCAGCTTCTTTACCTGTAAGTACTTTTGGTTGAGTGGATGCTTTTAAATCATCTCTGCCTATTGTAGTTCCATAAAAATCCTCGTATTTTAAACCAGGGTTAACTTCTTCAAAGATTCTTCTTCTAGCAGTTTCTTTTACTCCTTCTTCAATACCACTTGAAGGGTTTAGTTCTTGCTGTATTCCTTGTTTTAGATTATTGTATTCTTCAGACTGAAGTTTTTTATTAGGATTTTCAATCCATTCCCACTGACCTGTACTTTGGTTAAATTGCCACATATGTTGTAAGTGTTTTGTATATATACGATAAAAGTAAAAAAAAAGTTGTAATATTAACTAATTAATTAGGAATAGCTAAGGCTCCACCTGTAAAACCAGCAGTGTTAAAAGTAGACCATTGGTTAAAACTTAATTTACCATTCTTAGCAGCAGGTTTAGCTGAAAAGCTTCCTAGGTCATGGTAGGCTATAATTAAATCTTGAGGAGATAATTCATAATCTGCCATTATTTTTTTAGACATTGAATTAATCTCATTTATACTTCCTGTAAAATCTATAGCAAAAGATTTTTTAGGAGATAAAAATATAACAGACCCTCCTCCATATTTTCCATAAGTGGCTTTTCCATTTTTAGCGTTAGGGTAAATAAAATGAGTTACATCTCCATTTTTAGTAGTTAAACCTACTACTGTCTTATTAAAGGAATTTGTTTGTTTACCTTTTCCTTCCCAATTAATATCTGAGTACCTATATTGTCTTAGTGGAGACATGATTTTAAATCCTTGATATACTTCATCATCTGTAGTCCACCCTTCAGTATTATTACTAAAGTTGTAAGAACCTGGTTTTAGCTTAGTGTTTTTCAAAGGTTTTTCACTATTAATTACAGACAAAGGTTGATATGTTACTAGTACCTTACCATCTGCTGTCTTTTTATATAAAGGTAAGAATGGGTCATTTACTGTACTACCAGGACTTCCAGCAGGTTTTTTATCTCTTATAGTTTGATGTATATAGTTAAAAGCTTCTTGCCTCATAAAATCTCCAGAGGTAGATGTATTTCCATCTAAATTAGGATAACCACTAACATCTGTATCTAAAAGAAAATGTCCTATTCCTCTTGCTTGATAAGAGTCTTTAGCTCTAGAGTTACCTACATTTTTAATAGGGATATACTCAAAGCCTTGATTTCTATCAAATTTATTCATATACCTCCAATGACCAAAACCATTTCTTCCTAACTCTTGGAATTGTCTAGGCTCTACATATACTGGTTCTTTTTTAGGAGCAGCTTCTTTTGCTGGAGGAGTAGTAACTTTTGGTGGAGCATTAAGTTTAATCTGTTTAGCTTTATCTTCCACAGCTTCACTTTCTAAATCTCCTACACCTAAGTAATTGACAAAAAATCTATTTGCCCAAGAAGGTATATTACTAGCAAGTAATAGTGCTTCATCTGTAGCACTAGATACTGCATCACCTATTGAACTAGCAGCTTCTTCTACTTTAGAATATAACTCTTGAAACTCTTCAGTTAAACTTATAGAAGGGTTTTCTTCTTTTACTTTATCTAGTGCTGCTTTTGTTTCTGTTACAGTTTGTTTTGCTGTATTTACTTTTACTGGTCCAGGTATATTTTGTCTAGTTAAATCAATACCTATTTTTTTACTTACATTATTAATACCCTCTTGTACAGTTTTAGGTTTTGGAGGAGTATTAGCTACATTAAAACTGGGTGTGGTGCTTTTAGGCTTTTCAGGAAAATTTATATTTTCTGATACTTGAAATACATTATCTAAACCTGCAGCTCTCATAAATTGTTGTGAAGCATCATTTGCAGGTCTTTGTAGTATTGGTGGAGTACTAGGTTTAGCAGATTGTTGAACTGCAGGTTTTACAGCTGCAGGTTTTTCTTGAGCTTTTTGAGCAGCTTTACTAAACTGAATATGATAATGAATTTCATTACCTTCTCCATGAGGTAGAATACTTACTCCATATTTTTTAGCCCAAGTATTACCTTCATTAGTTTGAGTAATCCAAGTTACAAGTCTATGGCCTTCATCATCATACCTAACATCAATAGCTCTACCTTCAAGATGTGTTTTAGATGTTCTTCCTATTTTCTTATCTTCTTCTTCTGTACTAGTAGCAGAAGTTATAGTAAAAGGAAAAGAACTTACTTCTTTAAGAGCAGTGGAAATAGTAGGAGAAACTTTTCTTTCAGTAATCTCATCTGATTTATACCTTACATTACCTTTTGGTAGTCCTCCTGGGAATACTCCTACTTGGGGGTCCAAAGCTGGCCTTGTTGTATTGGTGACTTTCCCATAGAGGCACCTCCCTGACCTCCTGTACTAGAAGTTCTTGGTAGACCAATATTAGAAATCTTATGCTGTCCAAATATTTCAAGCATTTCATTGAAAGATTCAACATTATTTGGGTCTACTTCTATTCCATTATTATTTACATAAGAAACAAATGGCTCTAGAGTTCCATCTTCTTTTACTTTTCCAAATTTAGTCTGACCTGCTTTTGTAGTCTGTAATCCATATTTTTGACCTTTATTATCTTGGAAAACAACAAGTTGAGAATCTGTTTTATCTCTAGCTGCTTTTTCAGCTATACCAGAATCAAAGAACATTTTAGCAACACCTAAATCAGCTTTTTTAATAGTAGCTGCTCCCATCCAAGATGCTGCAATATCTCTAACTTTAGGGTCATCATCAGTAGCCATCTGTGTAACTATTTCAGAAAACTGTTGACCTTTATTTTCCATGTCAAACATAATCTCTGCTCCAGAAGTTATATTAGTATCTCCTTCTTTGTTTTTAGCAGTTACTATCATAACAGGCATACCTGTATTAGTAATCTTAAATACTACATCACTTAATTCAAAGTTATCTTCATCAAACCCATCCATCTTAAATGGGTTATCATCAGACCCAAAGATTTCTTTAAGTGTTCCTTTATTTCTGTAATCCTTACCTGCTGCTCCTATAGTTGAAGCAGTTTTTTGTAAAAGACTTACAAGTTCATTAGGGTTATTTTTATAGTTTTCTAAACTAGTTTTTGAGAAACTAGCCATAGCTCCTTTTTTATCTCCTTGAGTTGTTTCTCTAATAATCTTTCTTTGTTCTGCTTTTTGTTGAAGTTTAAACTCTTTATCTAGTTCTCTAGTAACTTGCTCTGATCTAATTAAAACAGGAGAATATTCCCATAGATCTCCACTTGGATTTCTAAATCTAAATGTTGTAGTAGAAGGAGCAGGTCTAACTCCTTCCACAAGACCTGAAGCCTGTTTTCCTATTAAAGCTCCATTATCTTTTAAAAACTTTAACTCTGGGTTTTTATTTATTTCTTGAATAGTAAATTCAGCATCCTCACCGTACTTTTTAAATAAAGCATCAATTTTTGCTAATCTAGAAACTTCTTCTCTATTACCTTTAGTTTGTTTAACTGCTGTATTTTCTACAGCAGAATTTACAATTTTATTTTTTTCTTCTGTTATTCTCTCAAATTCTTTAGCATCATTATATGCTTCTAAAAATTTATTAGCACTTGTCAAGTCATTTGAAGTAGCAATATCTGAATTTTTAATAGTAAGAACTTCACTATACATTAATTCTTTTATTGCATCTACTTCATCTCTTGTAAAATCATAATTTGTTTCTAAAGTTCCTCCAGGTTTAAATGCATCTACTGGATTTGAAGAAATAGCTTTTACAAAAGTAGAAGAGTCATCTAGAACTTCTTGTAACCTTTCAGCCATCCTAGGATTATTACTTTGTCTGTATGCATCTATCTTTGTTGATAGTATACCATCAAAAGCTGATTCTACAGTTCCTTTGTTATTTTCTGCAGATGTTCCAAAGACATCTGCAAACATAGGAGCAAGAGTTCTATCTCTATTAGAATTAATAACTAAATCAAATAATATTTGGTCTGCTGCTTGTTTTTTAGTATTAATCTGTAAGTTAGATTCAGCATACTCTAACATATCTAAAACAGGAGTTTCTTCTGCCCCATAATCAGATACTTCATATTGTAATTGAGAAGGAGTTAGTCTTCCACTTCCTGAGCTTCCATCATTTATAGATTTAGTACTACCAGGTTGTTCAGTTTCTTTTCTATAAAATCCTTTACTTACTGTATTACCGACTAACTCTTCAAGCTCTTCTAAAGTTGTATATCCTCTTCCTATTGTATTACCTTGTTCATCCCTCCTAAGCTTAAACTCTTTTGCGTAGTAATCTTGTTCATTAGTTCCCTCATACATTCTTTTAGCAAATTGTTTAATAGCATTCGTTGTAAATGAATTGGTTAAATCAATAGCTTCTACAGATGTACCATCAGGGCTTTGCCACATTGTTGTACCAGTGCTAGGGTCTGTAACAAACTTACCTTCACCATATGTTTGTTTTAAAGAAGGTTTTAAGTAATTAAGAAGATTTTCAGTTATGTACTTTTCAGTTTTATCTTGAATAGGTGCTTTAATATCTTCTATCTTAATATCAGAACCTTTTTTCCACCCCCATTCTCCTGTTTTAGGGTCTTGTTCCATTAAACCTTTAAAATATAATGAGCTGGCATTTTCTTTTCCTAACCAAGGTTCTACATTTTTCTTATATGCAGCATGGTGTTGAATAATCCTTTGGAATTCTGGGTCAGTATTATATTCTCTATTTAAAGATTTTAGTTGTTGAGCTACAGCACCATAACCACTTTTATCTTGTTCTAGTTTACCAGTTAATGAAGATACATCTCTACTAAATTTTTCTCTATACTGTTGAGCTTCTGGTTCATACCAAGGAGCAGATTCTATCTTTAAATCTGCTGAACCTAATTCTCCTCTAGTAGTATCTAATCCTTTTTGTTTTTCCTGTAATGCCTTATACATAAAGTCCAAAGGCATTGGAACAAACTGTGACTCATAAGGAGTCTCTACTGGTGTTATAAATCTTACAGCCATTGGTTATAATTTATTGAGGTATAATTTCATATTTTCCTGTATCAGGATTACGTCTAGCTCTTTGACCATTACTTAAAGTAATAGTCCCATCATTATAGGTAGCTACACCTGTAGGAGCTAATTTAGGTACTAAAGTTCCATTAACATTGTCATATCCTATGATAGCAAAATCTCCAGTTCTTAGTTGATTTAGCAACTGGTCTTGCATTTCTTTAGCTCCCATATCTTTAGAGAATCCTTGTATATTTCTACCAACTCCAGCTGCTGCTTCCATTCCTAGTTTCCATCTATTTGAAATAGATTGGTCTTTCATTAAAGCATTTTTCTCAGCTTGAGCTGCTCTTAGTTGAGCTTCTTGGTTCATTAATCCAATATTTTGAGAATCAATTCCATATCTAGTTTGAGCTACTTGAGAACCAATTTGAGCACCAGCACTAGGCATAGAAACACCTACATTAGCTAAATAACTTCCTTGTGTAGGAGCACCCATTCTTATAGCTTGTCTTGTATTAGCCATAGCTTGATTACCTGCTGCTCTTTGTAAAGCTACTGGTGTATAGTCAAACTTTTTAAACTTAGGTGCTGCTGTATAAGTAGGGTCTGGAGCAAAAGCTGCTGCAGCTATATTAGCTAATGGGCCAAACATAGAACCTACACCACCAGCAATATAGTTACCCATAGGTGATTTATATTCAGGTAATGGTGGTGGAGTAGATTTAGGCTTAGTGTTACCTACAGGAAATGTTTTATACTCAAGTTCAGGAGAAATCTCAGGTGATTTTAAGCCAGTTAACTCTACTTCATTACTCATTAAACTAGGTAAAGAAGGTTTAGAAGTAGTTGTTGGTATTGGCAATAATCCTGCTTTTACACTATTTAAAGGTAAAGCATTAATTTGTTGGTTTAGATTTAATAAACTAGGTTGAGCTAAATCTCTTAAACCATATTTAGTATTTCCACGACTTACGTTAGTATTTTCAATATCAGCGTTGTATTGTTCTTCAGTATATGGCCCTTGTAAAAAAGGAGCAATACCTCCAGGTTGTTGTAATCCCAAATAGTTGCTAAATCTTTGATTTACATTATTATTTCCTGTTAAGGCTTCTTCCTGACTTCCATAATCTAAACTCATTCCGTAAGAAACATTAGGAATATTAGTTCTACTTAACCAGTTTTTTCTTTCATCTGGTGTCATAGAATAATTAGGATTGAAACTTCTACTAACACTAGGCATTATACCTTGAGGATTAACACCCCCTAAATATGTTGCTTGTTCCATCAAACTTGGCCTATTCATCCTAATTGGTTTTATATTACTACTATTAACTAAAGAATTTGCTCTAGCAGCATTAGCATTAGCTTGGTTACCAATAGCTAAAGCATCTGCTCCCTGATAAACTCCAGATTCAATTGAATCATCATTTAGCATATTTTCTAAAGTTCCTGTAGTATTAGGAAGAAATCCTTGCTTTTGCTGATAATACAACTTACCACCATTTCTTTTTAAAACAGGATATTGATTAACTTGAGATAAATAATTATCAGCTAAAGAACCACCCATTTGTTTAGTTACTCTACCTCCATATCTCATCATAGGTGCAGGAGCTTGAGCAGGCATTTGTTGTTGTTGCCCTTGTTGTGATTGTTGCATTACCATTTGAACTGCTTGTATAGCAGCTTCTTGAGGTAATCCCATTTGTACAAGCTGAGCTACAATCTCTTCAGGTTGCATACCTTGTTGTAACATCTCAGTAATAGCTTGAACTATTTGTTCTTCACCACCTTGAGCCTGTTGTTGAGGAGCCATTTCTCCACCCATTTGATACATATATCCACCACCCCTCATCATAGGAGGAGCTTGTTGTGGTTCCTGTTGTGGAGCTTGTTGTTGTCCTTGCATTTGTTGAACAACCATTTGTACTATTTGAATAGCTTGTTCTTGT
>Ga0070754_10001972_pt1 | contig 15594 bp, 6 predicted proteins | sample VirMetDEL_Sep_01_FD_75181 | JGI IMG/M metagenome (GOLD analysis project Ga0070754, IMG submission 75181) | Aqueous microbial communities from the Delaware River and Bay under freshwater to marine salinity gradient to study organic matter... | ecosystem: Environmental > Aquatic > Marine > Coastal... | reverse complement strand
GATGCAATAGCATTAATCAAAGATCAATTAATTTTATATGGCGGCACACCCTTTAATTTAGCAGGTTAAAAATGTCAAAAACTGATGATCAAATCAAAAAAGCCCTCGAGAATATCGACGAGGATAGAAAAATAACAAAAGAATTACTTCAAGACGCTATAAAATATGTAGCTGTTGATGAAGCTCGTCATCGTGACGTTGGCATGGTGATGGCCAAATATGTTGAAACTCTTCAAAGATCGAACGAACAACTTGTAAAAGTTATAGGCCTAATGGCCAAAAAAGACTCTGCTCAAGGTCTTGGTGCAATTGATAAAGATCAGTTATTTGATTTAATTGCTGAGGAAAATAATGTCGACAATAAAAACAAATAGAGGCGAACGCCTCATAAATGATAATACTAATCTAACAAAAGAACAAAAAGAAGTCGAAGCCAAAGTTCAAAAAAACCAAGGACCAAATAGTATTAATGGCGCACCAGGCATTTACCCTGTCCCAGAGTATAATTTGACCGCCGGTGAGAAAGTTATTCATCATCATAATTCTTGGATCGTTCTTGGTAAAGACAGGGACGCATCATCAAAGTCTGGCTTTGGAGGCCAAGGTTCAAAAGATGCGTTCATGATTGATTTGGTTGCTGGTCGAGCTAGTTCTTACACACAGCCCGGTTCCAAACCACACGGCAGCCCATCTTCAGATATTAGGGTAAATCCAAACTTCTTCTCGGACGCAGCGAGAGTTTATATTTCGCAAAAAGCTGATATTGATAAATACTTGGCTTTAGCTCCTGTAGTTGGTGAAAGATCCGAGGGACGGTCAGCAGTTGCTTTAAAGGCTGACTGTATTCGTATTGTTGGAACAAATGATATTAAAATTGTTACAGGAAAGGGAGCTGCCCAAGGCGGTTAGAAGGGCGAACCAAACTCTGGCGGCGGCTCTGTTGATGGTGCTGGAACCATTTGTTTGATCGCTGGAAATTATACCGAGGGCCATTCTGTTACAAAGATGCCGTTTCTTGCAAAAGTCAAGCAGCAAATCGGAATCAAAGACGAAGAATTTGTTGAAACTATTCAAGGAATTCCAAAAGGTGATAATTTGGCTGAATGTTTAGAAGAAATTATAACCATGGTTGAAGAACTAGCAGCTATGGTTATAGAAAATTCAAATGGCATTAGAGAATTATCTGGTGCAACCGGCACCCACTTCCACGATTACGGCGGCGGGTTCGGCCCGACGACTCCTTCATCTATTGCCGGAGCAAAATTAATACCGTCTTATATTAAGTCTTTAAAAAACTTATTACAAAATCTTAATTGTTCGTATAATGGAGCAGTTATTAGATTGAACTATTTAAGAGATTATAGTCCAAAATACATTAATAGTAGACATGTTTTCACGAGTTAGTTATGGCTAAAGAATATTCAGATTTTCAAATTTACAATTGTAATTTAATTAAAAAAGAGGACATAAATTATCCAAAGTTTTGTCCTTCGTGTGTTATCGATCCTAATTTCCAGAAACCCGTATGGTACGAGGTCAAAGAAGCATACCTTGATAAATCTGATTGCATGTATAAATTTAATGTAACCAGAGTTATAAATGATATTAGAGGACCTGTATCTAATAACGTTGAAGTTTCTAATCAAGCTTTAAATGCTGGTATTGCTATTGGAGCAACCGTTGGGGCGCAAGGCGGTGCTGCCGCTGTTGCTGCCGCTGGTGTCGCAGTCGGTGCTGCGGCTACAATCGCTGGTGTCGGCGCTGTTGCCGGAGGCGCAATAGCTGTTGCTGCCAGAGACACAATCACAGACGAAGAGCCTACAAATTCGCTAGGCTCGTTCGCCATTACATTTGCCAACCATACGCAGCCAAACAGAGACTACAATCTTCCAAGCGTTCAAAGCAAGATTATAAGAACAGGATTGTTTTATATCCTCGATGAATTCAATAAGCAAATTTCATACGAGAACATTTGTAATACAAAGGATTGTTCGTATTTTGAAGTTGACGAAGTTAAAACTGCCGTCGGTTCTTCATCTGAATTAGAAGAACTTAACAACAGATTGGAATGGATCAAGAATGATGGTATAGCCTCTGCTGTCGACGGAGACAGAATCGAGTTTGACGAAATAGGCTATGGATACACAATCCTAAATACAGGTGACGAGGATGAGCCGTTCAGTCCCCTATTACAACTATTAATCGAAGAACTTGAAGATTTGCTTGAACAAAGAGATGACCTTTACAGAAAGCTTATTGGGATAGATCCAGAAGTTTTTAATCCTTTTGGCCTCGAGAACTTGGCTTATATTGAAGAAGTTTACATCCCGCAAGATGATAGCCCTCTTAACGTTGTACAGTTTCTTGTCGCAGTCCCAGCATTCGCTGTCGATGCTCTTCCGCAATCTGCTGCCGGAGCAGAATCAGATGATGAAGAGACTCAGCCGGAAGACTTCGTGCTTAACGCAAGAAAGCTCCGAGGACAATTAAAAACAATTAAAGCAGCGTACTTTCTTTATGCTTCGCAGTATGCAGTTGCAAGATACATTGATGGCTCCTCTCTTTATTATAAGGGAGCGAACCTACGAGAATACGACTTTGAAGCCGTCCGAAGACACATGTCGACTTTTCCAAAAGATGGCAAAATAGATTTCGATCGAGGGCAAGATGTATTCTTTACTTTGCTTAAGAAAGCGTTGCTTGATAATGACCATAGAATTGACAACTTTAGTTTCCGAATTGGAAAGAAACTAGCTCAATCGATAAAATTTAAAGTTGACCCAAATTACGATGGATATAAAATTAAAAAGATTTTTATTAAATCTCGAGATTGTGATTATCAAAGAATGACTGGTGCTTCAACAAGAAGGCTGATTCAATACCTCAACAATCACCAGTTTGTCACAAGAATGTTGTCCGACATTGAGCAAATGGCTAATGAACTAAAAGCAAATACCACACCTGAATGGCAAGACTTTGTTCCAAGATATGCTTATCCAGAGGTTGTTCTACAAGAAGCTAAGGATCAAGACGGAATCTCTGAATCTAATGAGCAAGCAGCCCTAGATTGTCTTTTCGAGGATCTCGGTATTTCATCGCTTGGCAACGGTGGTCTGCGTAACTATGCTCTTGAAAAGATCGTGTCATTAGCAAAACTTTTAGCGTTCAGCTTTGATCAGATACCTTGCTATTCCGCAGGGGATGCGCAGGAAAACAATCCAAATTTCAAGACATTTTCGAAGTATTTTGGCTCAAATAAAAAAAGAAAAGAATACAGAGCATCATGGCAAAAGATTTATGAAGAAGAATTAGGCAGACTTTTGGATGATTATTCTAAAAGCCAAGCAGCACAAGAAGAGCCAAATAGTGTGCCGGCTGAGTGGGCCAAGTTTGGCTCAGACGATGACATACCAATTCCAGCAGAGAAATTAGATGAATCAAATCGATTAGAAAGAATTTATCAACAAGCAGCAGAAGCCGCTGACCGCTCTTTACAAGGTTCTGTTTTTGCCGCTGATGGTTATTCCGGAGAAGAAATACGAAGCATTTTAAATGGCACAGAAGGCCATCCTTTGTTCAAAGAAGCAAAAGAATTGGCATTTGAAAAATATAACTATGAGGATTCGTTTCTTCAAAGTATGCTAAATTATATTAAAGAAGGCGAAGGAAAAGTTAGCGAAGACATTGATAAAATGCTTCAAGCATTTGGCGTCTGTGGGTTCAAGACTTTCTTGGGAGATGTTATTAAGTGTCTTCTTGGTGGCGTTGATTTTAACACATTCGTTAGAAGATTTATCGCATCGTCTCTTAAGAACTTAACGCTACAACAGCTAGGCTTATTTTTTGATGGCTTGCCTCCGGAAGAACAGGCGAAGATTCTCGAAGAAATTCAAAGAGAATTTGGTCAAGTGCTACAGCCATGGAATGAGAACTCTGCTTACACAACAAAAGTTAGCGAATATACTGGCGGTCAGCCATTGGGATTTAGCCGTGGCGAAGATGAAGGCGGTGGTGCCACTGTTACTGTAAGACCTGAAGATTTAAGCGAAAAAGAAAGATCTAATTTAACTAATGAGGGTGTAACTTTCGTGGCAGGTGGCCTGTATGGTCCTGTAGTGACACAATCATTTACTAATGTTAACAACACAAATGATTGGAAAAATCTAACTGATAGACAAAAAGAAGAAATAATTGAAAACAGTGATTACGGAAGACCTCGTGTAGATGTTGACGATCCAAACTTCAACGGAAACTTTACACAAACAACTGTAGGAACTGCTGTTAATAACATAACTGGAATTTTAGTCGAAGCTTACATTAAAAGCATGATCAATGTTCTTGATCTCGACATTTTACTTGACAAAATCGAAGACTTTCCCGGCACAAAGATTATCAAGAAAGTTTTGTTCAAGTTTGCATGCATGACTCCTCCGTTGTTGCATCCTCCGTTCTCTGAGTTCTTGAAATCTTTCTCGCTTCAAGTTTGCGATCCATCAATTGGTATAACATGGCCCAAATTAACAAAGTTTAATATTCGAAGTCTTTTCAAAGATATTCTCATCGAAATAAAAGGAATCTTCTTAGCAGCAGTTCTAGAAATCTTCAGGCAGATTTTGCGAGACATTATTTATAAAGCGATTCTCTTGATTGACAGCTTACTTTGTCGTGCACTTGAAGGAATTGGAAAGTTCGCTGGTAACTATCTCAAAGACGCCGTGATGCTCGATGGCTCTGGTATGAACTTTCAAGAAGCCATGCGCCAAGCATTTTGTGGTCCCGATGTTCCGCAAGAAAGAGTCGATGCTTTTTCTCAAGAGATGATCAATCAAATTGGCTACACACCAGACCAAATCAATCAACAAAACTCAGATATCGGAACACAAACCTCCGCGTCTCAAAGAACAATGGCTGTTATTGGCGGTGTATTCTCAACAGATCAAATTATTAACTTTATCTCATGTGGAAGCCAGAACTTGGACACGACAGCTATGAGAACCGGAGCCACAGCCATCAACGCCGTCGCACCAGAATTGACACCTCTTCTTGGAACGCCCGAGAAACTAGCAAACTTTTTTGCATCGATCTCGAACCTTCTGAGCCCAGAGCAGCAGCAAGCTCTCCAAGATGCTCTCCAGAATCCAATTCCAGATGAGCCAATTATCTCAACTCTCTGTTTGACGAATGACCAATACGACTCATGGCGAGAGAACAGAAGAAACTTGTACGAACAGTATGGATTCGATGATCCAGATGGTATTGTTGATGACCAAGACAATGCAACAGGAGACTTGCTTGAGAACCTCTTGGATGCTTACATTGATCCTCTCGGACCAATTCAGAATGCAATCAGCGATTTACTGCAAGAACCAGAGCCCGGCTGCGATGATTCGCCCGGCGTTATTCCAAGAGACACTCCAGAAACTGTGCAGATTGTTAACAGTGCGACTAACGATATCTTTGAAAATGTTCAAATGGCTTTGTATAGAGATTTGTTTGGTAACGATGGATATTTCAACGAGCTATTAGCTGATGAAAGGGACAAGCCTTTCAAACGACACAGGTTTAAAACATTCTTCCAAAGAAACTACGTCGATGCTCCCGGCCAAGGCGTCATCAAGACTTGGGAGCGTGGCTACTTCCCTGATACAGTCGGAACGCAAATGAGAGATTATCTGAAGCGTCAAGAGTTTGATTTCAAAGAATCTTTAACAAGCACCTCGATTGTTAAAAAAGGTGTCGAAGGCGTTGTTAGAAGGCGATCATTTTCCGATGTCAACAATCAAGTTGCCGAGAACTACACAAATTCAAAAGGCAAAGATAGAACAACAGGCTACAAAGAAATTGTAACCAACAATAAACCCGTCAAAAGCTATAAGCCAAATTTAGAACTACACTATACAGATGAGCGAGATGGCCCAAACTATAGTTTCTCTTTAAATTACTATGATCATGTTCTTGATAAACCAAAAGATGAAGCATGGTCACAAGCTATCATTGAGCCCAAGATCGGATCAACGAATGCTAATCCAGTAATTATCCAATCAAAAACAACGGTGCCACCCTCTCTCGCAGAGAACATCCTATTTGATACTGGAAACAACCGCAATGATTTGTTCTCGTCTTTTCTCATGAAAAAGATCAACTTGGCTGGTAATAGCTTGACTAACGTACCGGGCATTGTGCAAGTCTACAAGGCAATCAACAAAGAAGTATCCAACAGAGTTGTAGATTATGCTTTAGATGATCCAAATGGCGGCATGTCAAATGGTTTTAAATTTGGATACGTAGATGAACCACCATTCACACCAGATGACTTCGAGTATGTTGACCCAGAGCCCGGATCTACCGACTACACTTACGAGGAAGAAGAAGGAGTTCTCGGTCGTTCAAAAACAAATCATCCACGAGTTATTTTTCTTGATCCAACAATCTACGGAGGACGATTCAAAAATCCATCATACTTTATAGAACCGCAGTCACATGAAGGCTGGCTTGGATTTGCTCAAAATTTGATTCCCGGATTAAACTTTTGTAATGACAAGAATATTGATCTTCTTGATTTCAAGTACATCAAAGAGCAAGTTAATTTCTTTTATAATAACCTGCCAACCGATGAGCGACTCCAACAGGAAAAGGAATGTACAGTCGAGCCTCCGTTTGGAAAGATTGCAGATCGACAGACCAAAGGAAATATTCACGGAATCACCACAACGATTATTAGGATCTATCTTGCCCAAATGTATCTCAATGGCTTCCCGCTCTACTCGAACGTATCATTCAATTCAAAGAATTATAGCAATCTTCTGTCGTCTTATGTGGCTCACTTGATGGAACAGGACGTCGCAGATACTCCAGACAATGAGAGCGCATTCTTAAGAACGAAAATCAAAAGAGAAAACTATTGGCTCTTGTTCCTCGAGCAAGCAGTTGAATCATATCAAAGATTGATCGATCACAAAAATGTCGTGCCCACACAGCCAGTGGCCGAGGCTCTAGATAAAATTAAAACTTTACAAGCTTTTTACAAACATCCAACCAAGAATGACGCTGCGAAGATTGACGAAGATCAAGTTTTTGATTTATCAATCGAGGAAGGAGATTACGAAATCTTCCAAAGAAAAGAATACATCAAATTCTTCAAGCATGCGTTGGCATACCAAGCATGGCCCGACGCTATTCTTAAATCTAAGAGCAGAGTTAAATTAAAGCGAGTCTACCAGACGGATAGATACGTTGAGTATCTCAGATTTGCCAGCAAGATCTTTGCCATCAAACTAATCAAAGAAGAGGCTATGGTTGTTCTCGGAGCTTTGACAGCGTATGAGTCAGATCAAATGTTTAAAAAGATTGATGAAGCAATCAAACCAGCGCCTCCAATCAACAGTATGGTTCCGTACATTCTTCAGCAAGAACACTTCACTGAAGATCCAAAGCACAAGTTCGGACTTAGAAAGCCTTTGGTTGAGCTCGAGATCAATGGCTATGGCGACTTTGGGACAGTTAAAGATGTTGTGCACAATCCTTTCGAAGAGAATCCATTGCGAGGCACACCAAAGAAAGCCGAGGCAAATAAATTTGGACGTTTTGTTATAGAAAGATATATTAGAATCAAAGACAAAGACGTTCCTGTCATTATTCCAAATAGAGACGAATATATGAAAGGAATTGTTGGAGTTAAAAAGTTTAATGATTTTGTTCAACAAAACAAGAGCCATCCTGCGTTTCGAAATAAGAAGATCTCCGACTTATTTGGTAACCTTGAGTTCATCTATACTTTCACAGTACAAGAATTGGTAGATCAGGGATACTCTCTGAGAAAATTGAAGAGTCTTGGTCTGTCTGAGAGAATAATGAGATTGACCGAAGACGTTCTCGCTAGTGAGATTCAAGTTGGTGAAAACGATATCAATTTTGAGTTTAACAAAGATCCAATTGGTATTGATGGTGTCACTGGACTGAACTACGGACTGCGTCTGTCTTATATATTGCCAGATTCTGTCGATTTGTCCAACGTTGATGTCTCCGATGAAAAAGCAATTGAGACCAAAGCATATAAATTAAAAAGAGTTGATGGAGTTCAAAACTCAAGATTCTTGATGCCGATAGCTTCCGTTGAAGTTGAGATGGTTGATCAAAGTTGGGAAGATGTTAATTTTTTAGAAGGCGACAATGCATTTGATCTTTATTGTATGTTCCAGCTTCTTGAACAGAATGAAGACTACAGATTCTTCTTTGATACCGGTGTACCTGTCGGATCCTATTTGTCGACCTTGGCTTTGTATTCCAACTACGCTTGGGAGGCATCGTGGGGTCTCGGACAGAACGAAAGGGTCGTAGAGACGTTTGAGGATTACGAAGAGCCTCCCGGCAATGCTTTCGCCAAGTTAAGAGTACTGTTCAAATCTTTCTTTAGTAAAGATGAAGATGTAGGTATTGATGGTGACGGTGAAGATTTTGAGTTCAACATTTTCCAAAAAGCAAAGAAAAAGTCAAGAAAACTGTTTGTCAACTTTTATAATCAAGATGACTTCTTTGACGATGAAGCTGCAAACGAAGACAATCTTTTCGAATTCATGAGGCTTTTCAATCCGTTCAAGTTCCCTGTGCCAAGAATTATTCCATGGTGGAGAAGAAGAAAGAGATCAAAAGCAAGGTGTCCTGCCGCTGAAGAGTAAAGAATTCTTTTAATTGATAATTATTAGGAGAGATTATTATGGCTTTTGAACCTTTAGACTTACCAATTTCTATTTCTGGATCCACAAGACCCAACCTGCATTCTGCATTACCAGAGAGCTTATCGGACTATGTTACGGATACGGTTAGCAGCGCTTCCACAACAGCTAAATTTATGATTAAAAATGTTTTATTAACAAATCCCGGTGAGCTTTTATCTGATCCAAATTATGGCGTAGGACTTCGGGGATATCTATTTAATCAAAGCACTAGTTTTGGAGATCTTCAATCACGCGCGTTAAGTCAATTGAGAGCTTATGTTCAAGGCGTAAATATTGTTAGTGTTGCCGTTGATGACTCAATGGTTGATATGAATGTGCTAGGAATGAGTGTTACTTTTGTAAATCCTGATAAAACTATTGAAACTTATTTAGTTCAGGCAAATACTAGCGCCGGTACCAACACTCAAGCTTATGTTTAGGATCTGTTTTAATGAAAAATAATAAATTAATAAAATATACAAGCAGAGATTTTGATTCTATTAAGTCCGATTTAATAGAACATGCTCGACGTTATTATCCTAATTCATACAATGATTTCAGACAAGGATCCTTTGGATCATTGGTATTCGACTCTGTTTCGTATGTCGGAGACATTCTTTCTTTTTATTTAGATTATCAAGTTAATGAGAGCTTCCTCGAGACTTCTATTGAATACGACAATATTCGAAAGCACGCAAAGAGATACGGTTACAATTTCTATGGACGACCATCAGCCTATGGAATCGCAACATTCTACGCAATGATCCCAGCAGGAGCATCAGGTCTTGGACCAGATACCAACTATCTCTTCAGAATCAAAACCGGAACAAAGGTAAGCTCAGCAAATGGCGCAACTTTCATGCTTACAGAGGATGTTGATTTCGCTAATCCAGCAAATGAAGTTGTGGTTGCTCGCGTTAGCACAACAACCGGACGACCAACTTATTATGCTGTTCGAGCAACCGGTCAAATCAAATCCGGAACGCTTTACAGAAAGAACCTGTCAATCGGAGCATTCAAGAAATTCAGACGAGAAAGAATCGGTCCTTCATCAATTAATGAAATCATATCTGTTTATGATGCCGAAGGACACAAATATTACCAAGTTGACAATCTCACACAGAACACCGTAATGCTCGAGGTCGTAAATAAAAATGCTAGACAAGACGGTGTCAAGTCATTAATGAAGCCTTTCGTTGTTCCTCGACGATTTACAATCGACCAAGACTCAACCGGAACTTATATAACCTTCGGCGCAGGATCAGACGAAGAAGAAGGAACAGATATTAATGTTGCGGATCCTTCCTCGGTTTCTCTTAAATTAACAGGTCGAAATTATATCACAGATCAATATTTTGATCCAACAAAGCTTCTCGACTCAAAAGCAATGGGTGTCGCACCACAGAACACAACGATGTCGATCATCTATGGTGCCAATGACTCGGACGATATCAATGTTCCTGTTGATTCAATGTCGGGAGTTAAAGAGCTGCTCTACGAGTTTCCAGACGCATCGCTTGTCAACTCTGTTCAAGCATCATTCGTTCTAAGTTCAATCGAGGTTACAAACGAAGACCCAATTATTGGGAACACACTCGTGCCGTCGACAGATGAAATTAAAGTTAGATCTTATGGCGCAATGGCCGCACAGAACAGAGCTGTAACAAGAGAAGATTACGAAGCTTATGTTTATTTGATGCCGGCAAAGTTTGGTTCAATTAAAAGAGCAACAGTTATCAATGATCCATCGTCCTCGAACAGACGGCTAAGTCTATATGTTATCTCGACCGATACAAACGGTAATCTCGAGATCTCGAATGATACTGTTAAAAACAATCTTAAGACTTGGCTTAAAGAAAAGAAAATGCTCAATGATAGCATTGATATCTATGATCCTTATATTATAAATGTTGGCATTACCTTTTATGTGTCAATTGATGAATATTATGAAAAAGATGTTGTCCTCAGCAATTGTCTGGCAGTGGTTCAAAACATGTTCGCAGACAAGATGTTCATTGGAGAACCTTTGTATGCCTCAAATATCTTCAGAGATCTCAATAAAATCGAAGGTGTCATCGATGTTCAAAAGGTGCAGTTTAATATCAAAAACTCTGTAAATTATGCCAATTCTCCGATCTCTCTACAACAATTGCTATCTGCGGACGGAACATACCTTAAAACTCCAAAAAATGCCATTCTCGAGGTTAAATTTCCTAATCTTGATATCAAAGGGATTGCCAAGTAATGATTAAGAAAATTTATGCAAACGCTGACAATACAATAACCAACGCTCATCAACCGACGTCGAATGGTTTCTCAACAACTCGAGCAACGGGCTCTAACATGGGAGCCTCCGATATTCTCGAGGTTTATGGCTTGTATGGCAATTATTCATCGGCTTCTGCGGAAATATCTCGAGCTTTGATTCAATTCCCAATGACAGAGATAATATCGATGAGAGCATCAGGCGAGATCCCCGATGCTGGCTCTGTTAATTTCTTTTTGTCTTTGAAAGACGCTCCAAACCAAGAGACATTGCCCTCCGATTATACGCTCTCCCTTTATGCTGTTTCGGCAGAATGGCAAGAAGGCTTTGGCTTAGACATGGATCATTACGAAGATTTGACATACGATACTGTCGGCTCGAACTGGATCCGACGTTCTGGCTCAACTTCTTGGACAACAATTGGCGGAGACTATCGAGAAGCTACTCTTATTACTCAATCGTTTGCAAATGGCAATGAAAATTTGTACGCTGATGTCTCAAGCATAGTAGAGGCCTGGCTGGACTCTTCATACGAAAACTATGGCTTTATTATCAAACTTTCGCAAAGCTATGAACCTTATTTCTCCTCCTCAACCGGAGCGAATGTTTCACCAGATATTCACAATCCATCCGGCTCTCAACGATCTTATTTCACAAAACGTTTCTTTGCGCGCAATACCGAGTTTTACTTCAAACGCCCTTGTCTCGAGATCAAATGGGATGATTCCCGCAAAGATGATCGAGGCAACTTTTACACATCCTCCTCGCTTGCTCCCGCAGCGGACAACTTGAATACGCTTTACCTTTACAATTATGTCCGAGGTCAATTAAAAAATATTCCTGCTGTTGGGACAGGCGAGATTTATGTGGATCTTTACGAGACACTCGGAGGCTCGGCTTTAACTCAATGCGTTGATACTCCCGTCACAGGCGGCTGGTACGCAACAGGCATTTACACAGCGTCAGTTTGTGTCGACTCGACCGCAACTTTACTAAGAGATGTTTGGCACACCGGCGGAGTTGAGTATCATACAGGCTCAATCTCACCTCTTTCTTTAACAGCACAGACAACAAACCAAAACTCAAAGTATATCATTTCTCTGACAAATCATAAACAAAAATATCACAAAGATGAAATTGCAAATATTAATGTCTTTGTTCGTCCAAAGGATTGGTCTCCGAATATTTATACTGTAGCTCAAGCAACGGTAACCAACACAATTGTCGAGGAAATGCATTACAAAGTTGTACGTTCGGCTGATAGCTTAATTGTCGTTGATTACGCAACCGGATCAATAAAGAATACACAATTGTCATATAATGACGATGGAAATTACTTTAACTTTGATATGTCTATTCTCGAGCCGGGCTATGAATACAAATTCAAGTTTGCTTCATACGAAGATTATCGACAAACATATCGAGAGCACCCATACGAGTTTAAGTTTAGAGTTGTAGAATGAGCATAAAAGATTTATTTTCACAAAAAGGCAAATCAACAAAAGTTATTGTTGCCGAAAATGCAGCAACGGCCTCACAATATGTCGAGTCTGTACAAACTGTAAAAGCGAAATATGATCTGAACAATCAATTTGTTCCTCATATCGACTTCTCAACGGCATCCAATTTTGCAAAGTTTGGTTCGGCCGAGCTTTACTACGAGTACGGCTTCAAAAGAATTTACAATGAATATCCTTACGACGGCACAGAAAGAGAAAAGATCGAGTTCAGGCTGTCCTCGTCTTATCTTGATGATTATATCTTTGAGAATCTTTATCCTCGCGTCAACGGCTATGTTCAATTTTCAGCTCAAGGAAGACCGTCAGCCGAAGTCGATGGATACGGTACCCCAACGACCGCCGAATACATTTTAACAAAAGGTGGCCCTCATACGGCATCTGGTGGAATGATTGGCGAGACTTTGAAATCAAAGTTTGGAGAATCAAATTACTACGACTCTTCCAATGATCTTGGCTCAAGTCTCGAGGTCAATTTTGACCAAGGTGTCTCCGTTGAGTTCTGGCTTAAAAAATCATCTTGGGACACAACAAACAATCACAAAGAAGTCATCTTTGACCTCTGGAATTACGAAAACTCATCATCAGCAGACTATGGTCGCCTAACTGTGGGTCTCACAGCCTCAGCCGATGGAACTAATCCTTTCTGTTTGACAGTCCAATCCGGAACCAACGGCTTCTTCGAATACACACCAACAATCTCAGGCGTCACAACAGCATCGATTGGCGATAATTCGTGGCATCATTATGCCCTTACGTTTACTTCTCAATCCGCTGGGATAGAGACCAAAGTTTACATAGATGGCGTCAAAAAGGTATCTGATGTCTATGGATCTTCCGGAATCGGAAATTTTGCCACAATTTCGGGAAATTTGAGCACTATTGGGGGTGTTATCACTGCACCTTCGGGAACCGCTGTTACTGTAACTGGCTCTGGCAAACTCAACGCTTATATGGACGAATTCCGCTTCTGGAAAAAGTCGAGAACAGACAAGCAAATCGCCAACTCTTTCTTTATACCATTAGGCGGAGGTAACAATGAGAACAACTACAACCGCAAGCTCGGAGTCTATTACAAATTTAATGAAGGAATTACAGGAACAGATTCAACTGATTCTGTTGTCCTTGATTATTCTGGCCGGATTGCGAATGGTTTCTGGACAGGATATACTTCCTCCGCTCGCTCCACGAATTCAGCAATGGTTGAATCAGGCTATGCCCGAAGCGAGTTCAAAGATCCAATCATTTATTCTTATCACCCAGACGTTGTATCAACACTTGCTACTTTAACAACAACGGGATCGCTTCAAGATAACGAGGGAACATCAAAGCTAATTTCATTGATGCCCGGATGGCTTCAAGAAGAAGATTCTGATATTTACAACAATCAAATTAAAAAGTTTCTTCAGATTCTCGCAAGCTACTTTGATAATCTTAATGCACAAATAGGCGAACTTTCGTCTTTGAGAGACGAAGATTATCCTCAATCTGATGAAGAACCTTATTTCTTTGCAAAAAGATTGGTTGAGTCTCGCGGTCTTGTGGTGCCCGACTTCTTTACAGACGGAGATCTAATCAATTATCTCTTGCAAAAAGATGACAATGAGATCTTCGAACAGAACATCTCCGATGTGAAGAACAGAATCTATCACAATATTTACAATAATTTAACTTATATCCTCAAGTCAAAAGGAACCGAGAAATCCTTCCGCAATCTTCTTCGATGTTTTGGCATTGATTCTGAAGTTGTTCGATTGAGCCTTTACGCAGACGATGGCACCTATGTTATCCAAGAAAACTACGAGGACACATCAGTTGAGAAAAAGTTTCTCAATCTTAATAACAAAGACAACTTTGAAGGAACGATTTATAATGTATCGTCCTCAGACACAAACTTTACTTATATTTCATCATCCGAAGGATCGCAAGAAGAACATACCGCCATGACGGTCGAATGCGAAACCTTCTTTCCTTTGAAATTAACAAGAAGAGATAATGGTTATTTTGAAACAACGTTTTTGACATCGTCTATTTACGGTTTCCACCGAGCTCTCACGTCATCAGCTAGCGATTACACTTGGCACTCAGATGATACTGACATTCAAGTATATGCCGTGCGAAATGAACGTGAGGGCAAGGATGGTTACTTTGTATTGACATCATCTCTTGGTTTCGAGATCACTTCATCAACATACTTCAATTTGTACGACAATAACAAATGGAATTTTGCTGTTCGTGTTCGTAATGAAAAGTATCCGTATACATCAGGACTTTCAGGCTCAACAGGCGCTGATTATTTGGTTGAGTTCGTTGGTTATAATTCAATCGGGAACTACGTACAAAATAATTTTTCTTTGTCCTCGAGCATTTCTAATGCGATTGGGAAGAAATTGTTATGCAACAGCAAGCGACTTTATGCTGGAGCTCACAGAACAAACTTCACCGGATCGACACTTTTAAAATCCGATGTTCTTGTGTCCGATGTTAAGTTCTGGCAATCTTATCTTGATGACGAGACTATCAAGTTCCATTCATACAATCCCGATAACGTCGGAACCAAGACACCATTCCGACCTGACAATGTGAATCTTGGCATCGAGAATCTTGAGTTAACTGATCTCGAGACACTTGCTCTTCATTGGCGTTTAGATACACAGACAACTTCCGATTCAAGCGGAGAGTTCACAGGCTTTGACTTTGCTTCAGGGTCTACCGATAACGCTTCACGAAACTCATGGCTCGGTGGTGTCACTGGTCATAAGTACCTATTCAAAGGCGAAGGTTTTATTACATCCTCAGCGAAAGCTTTTGATAAGCGTTTCATATACTCAGCGAAGCAACGAAAGTTCGGAGTTCTTATGTCGTCCGATGGTGTTACGATCAAGAACGATGCCAACACTCTGTTGTTCACCGACGACGATGTAAGTGATAACTTCTATGCTTTCGAGAAGTCATACTCGGGCGTAATCTCCGAGGAGATGTTAAAATTATTTGCTTCTCTTGTTGAGTTCAACGATCTCGTTGGCCAACCAATCGATGGCTACAAGCGCTCATACAAGAAAATGGAGAAGCTTTCTCGATTGTTCTTTGAAAAGGT
>Ga0070754_10001971_pt1 | contig 15598 bp, 18 predicted proteins | sample VirMetDEL_Sep_01_FD_75181 | JGI IMG/M metagenome (GOLD analysis project Ga0070754, IMG submission 75181) | Aqueous microbial communities from the Delaware River and Bay under freshwater to marine salinity gradient to study organic matter... | ecosystem: Environmental > Aquatic > Marine >... | reverse complement strand
GGAGGGTAAAGGCTCATTGAAGGGCTCCTTCATGGGTGGGGGAATGGGGGACCGCATGGGTCATGATCGAGAGCGCCGCGCGGCGGGCCTCGGCATCGGTCAGCTTGGCATCCGATAGGATGGAGCAGGCTGCGAGGAGCGAGGCCGAGAGCTGCGCATCGGCGCGGGCTTGGGTTTGCAACACGGCACGAGCGCGCAGCGCGGTATTGGGCGCGGCGTCCATGCCCTCCAGCAGCTGCGCCAAGCTGACACGGTAATCCGGATCCGCCTGCGCCCGCCCCGTCACCCGCTGCAGCGAGTGTTTGATCGTGGTGGCATCGCGCCCGCCCAGCACCGCGCCGATCACCGCATAGGGCGCGGAGGTCAGCTGCTGGCAGACATAGGCCGCCTCATGGCGCGGCCATTGCACCTCCGGCGCGCGCCCCTTGCCGATCATATCGGCCAAGCTCACCCCGTGCAGATCCGCAACCTGCAACGCAATCGCCGCAATCCGCTCGCGAAGTTCAATCTCGCTCATGCCTTGCCCTCCGGTGCCGCCGCGCGAGGGCAGCGCGCGCAGGCGCGATACATCCGAACCCGCAGGGTGTTGGAACTGACGAAGGTCTTGGAGCGCTCGCGCCACATCCGGCATTCATGCGTGGGCAGGAAGCCCAGCGCGGGGCAATCCACCACGGCATTTTCGAAATGTCCGCGCACCAGCTCCTCGACCGCGCCCAGATCGCCCGGATATTTCGCCCGCAGCACTTGGCTCACCAGTGCACCGGATCGCCCGATCTTCTCCGCGACCTTGTTCTGGCTGGTATCCATGCAGGCCCGCGCGAGAGTGATGACCCAATCGGGGCATAGCGGCCCCCAAGCGGTCTGCACCGTTGTCATAATATCGCTCATCTCCGGCCCCTCACGATATGGGTGAATTCGTCCTCATTGGCGTCCCAGATTGCGCGCACGCGGCACTCGACTGGCGCATGTGCGCCCGTGGGTTTGATCAAGCGGTAGCGCGCGGTGCGCTTGCCGGGGATGGCAGTGCGGGTGACGCGCAGATAGCCGCCCTCCAGAAGCAGGCTGCAATATCCCTGCGCCTGCGCCTCGGTGACGCCAAGGCTGGTGGACGCGAGATCCGCCGCCGAAAATTCCTTCTGCATCCGCATGCTGCGCCAGAGTTGCTCGGTCACTGGCTCCGAGGTCTCCAGCAGGCGGTCGCGCTCCATCCCTGCCCCGATGCTCTCGCGGGCGAATTGGGTGATCCGGTAGCGACGGGTTCGGCCCTCGGTGCGGGCGATCTCGGCGATCCCTGTGCTTACCCAGCTGCGCACATAGCGCGCCGCCACCGATGCCGTGACCCCTGCCCCCTTCGTCAATTCCCCCGCCGTGAAATCCCCCATGCCCAAAGCATGCTGAAACGCGGCGTGGATCTCCTCGGTCGAGTTGCGTCCCTGCCTCATGCCACATCCCTCCGCGCGGCGGGCGCTTGGCCGGTGAAGAACCCGTTGCGGCCCCAATCCATCATCGAGATCTGCTGCATGTCCTTGGTCTGGGCGAATTCATGCACCCGCTCCAAGTTCACACAGATCCGGCGGATCGATTTGTTCGAAACCTTGAGCAGATACTCCGACAGATCCGCCGCCAGCGTGACCTTCGGGCAGTAGATCTTCGCCAGATGCGCCACGTCGGTGATCGTGCCGGGCTGAGCCGCGACCCAATCGAGCATCCGGCCATGAACCCGCTCCCATTGCTGGAGCTTTTGCGGCAGCTCTTCCTCGCCGATCAACAGCACCGGCGCGCCGGAACTCTCATAGATATCCCGCGCCAACTCGATGCAGCGCCGCGCCACCAAATGGTCGGCCTCATCAATAATCAACGGCTTGCCGCTGATCGCCAGCTCTTCGGAGATCTGATCGACCATATCCGCAATCGTGCGCGCGGGCTTGATCCCCATATCGGCCAGCGTGGCCTCGCAGAACTTCCGCGCCGTCCATGTCGATTTGACCTGCACCTGATAGGCGCTGAATTTATTGGCCGCATAGACGGCGGCAGTGGTCTTACCCCAGCCGCTCGGCCCGTAGAACACCGCCATCCCCGGCAAGCCGTGGGCGCGGTTCTGGACCCGCTGCAAAAGCGAGACCATCGCGGCCACGTTCCGCAGGGGGGCTACCGTATTGTAAAGGGGCGTTTCGTCTGTCATCTTCATCTCCAATACCGCTCTAAAGTCCTCCGGTGGGCGCGCATGCCCCCGGAGGTTTTTCATCCAAACATCCCGTCTCCGTGGTCCTCGAAGAGCATCCGCTCCGCTTGGTATTCGGGGGTTTTCTGGTAGCTCATCAGCCACCGCTGCTGATCGCGCGTGGCGCTCTCGCCCGCCGCGATCTGACGTTCTAATTCCAAGGCCCGCTTGAACCGCGCGCGCGGTTCCTCCTCGGGCGCACGCTCAACACGGCGCGCGCTCAGATCCGCGACAATCGCCGCCTCGGCGAGGCGCTCGGCATCAGACATTGGCGGGGTTGGCTCGACGCCTCGGCCCTGCTTGCCAAAGATTGGGCGCACCACCTTGGCCTCGATGGGAGGCATGGCGTCGGGCGCTAGCGCATCCAGATCACGGCCCATCTGGACGGCTGTATATTACGATGCGCCTTGAGCTGCTCGCGCACGGCCTTGGTGTAGGCCTTGCGGGCTTTTTCATGTACTTTGCCCTCTTCCATATCGAAGAAGCCTGAGTTGTTCCGGCAAGGGGCATGGCCCAGATACTCGTTCTCGGTCGTATAGATATGGAGACCGTCCCAGAGCGCCGCGTTGTCGAAGCGCACAAGAATGCGTTTTCCGGCATATTCGCTCATCCACGGGGCGTAGTATTCGTTACCCATGAACTTCACGCGGCCGGTGCGCGAATGACAGTTCAGCCCCTGCGCGCCCATCAGCCAGAAGCGGCGCTGCGCATCGGTGGCGCGACGGATCGGGCTGACCTCATAGCTTTCCGCAAACACATCCGCGAAGGACCGCCCAAAGGCCACTTCGGAGCGCCGCCCTTGGCGGGTGTTATGCTCTTGAATGCCCTCACCGAGCACCCGCAGGAAATCCTCGAGTTTGACGGCCCGCGAGCCGTAATCCTCAGGCTTTGCACCGGGGTGATTGCCCGTATAGGCCCCGTTGAACCGTGGATCCTTGGCGATGGCATCGCACATGTCGCGGAACGCCCGCTCGATGGGTTTTGACTGGCCGCTATAAGGCTTGGCGAAATGCACCTCGCAGCCAAGGCTCACAAACAGCCCCGGAAGATCGTCCTCGCGGATCGTGAACTTGTTGCGCTTCTCGACCCCGCCCGTGAGGCGTTTATTGGCAAACTCCTTGCCGTTATCGAGGAGGATCTTCTCGGGGATCCCGAAGTCCTCGATCATATCCCCCGCGCAAAGCTGCACGGCGAGGGTGTTGGGCGTCTTATCGACCCGCCAAGACAGGATCATGCCGGAGAAAATATCCTGAAACGCGCACATCTGGGGCCGCCCGATGACCGGCTTTGTATCGCCGGGCTGCATCGGCCATTCGACAAACACGTCGAACTTGTGGAAGTCGGCGTTAACTGCTTCCAGCGCACGCAGGCAGGTTTTGTCCCGCGTCTGCGCCGGATACATATGCTTGAGTGCCTCGCGACCTTTGCGCGCCAGAACCTGCACCGCGTTTGGCACCTCGGCGTCCAATCGGCGGCGCATCGTGCGCTCGGGCGCGGTCACCCAGCCCTGCTTTGGCGCGAGGCTCACCGCGCGGCGATAGCAGGTTGAGAATGAGGGGGCCGCAGGGCGCAGATAGTCGGATTTGATCCAAGAGAAGAAGTCCTCAGAGAACTCCGCCATCGGCCGTTTGCGCGCGCCGACACGGTGACGCGGCGCGAGATAGGCGAGCCGATCCACCTCCGAGATGCCCTCGATCATCGTGAACCAGTTCCAGATCGTGCGTGCCGAGATCCCGCTGAGCTTCGCGACATCGATCACCGCGAGCTGTTTACTGATCGCGGCCCCGATCAGCCCCTCGACCGATTGGATCACGCCCAAGCGCCGTGCCGCCTCGGTTTTGGCCTTCTGCGGCAGTTTTTCGTAATAGATCCACGCCTCGTCCCGATCCAGCTTGGCGGGTGCGTTCGGTGCGGCGGCATCCTTGCCCATCGCCAGTTCGGTCAAATGCCGCTGCGCCCGCGCGGGGAACAGCTTCGGGCTGTATTCCCAACCACCACCCCGCCCTGCCCGCCTGCGCGCCAACTCTGGGTGGCTGCGCCAGCCTTGGGCCTTGAGGATCTGCTCCACGCCCTGCCGAGAGGTCGGCATATCGGGCAAGCCCGCGTCGGCAATCTCTGCCGCCGTCCACCAATCCTGATCAGGGCGTGAATTACGCGTCATTGGGCTGCAATCCCCGCTGCGTCAGCGGGGGCCTCAGCCTCCCAGCCTTCCGACACCAGCTCATGCGCCAGCTGTTCCATCTCGGGGAAATGCTCCCCGACAAAGCGCCGCTTCGCCGCCTTAGGAGCGCGGGACCATGCCTCGCGCAGCGCTTTGAACGCCGCTTCAACGGGATCTAAATCGCGCTTCACAGGCGCTTGGCCCGTCGTTTGCAGATGCCGTTTCAAAGCGTCCGCTGCGGATTTGGCCTCGCCGACCACCAGTTGAGCAACGATCTCCCGCCGCTCGGCAGGCTTCACCTTAGCAATGACCTGCAAGTCCTTAAGCGTGACAGGCTTTTGGGCTTCGCGCAGCTGCTGCGCCTCCTGAGGCGAAAGCGCCGCGCCAGCCGCAACCATCCGGCGCACATGGCGATCCGTCAGGCCGAACTTCTCGGCCGTTGCGGCTGCGAAGGATACGACGGACATCATGTCCGCCGTATTCCAACGCTTCGCGACCAACTCAGAGCCTATCGTAGCCCGTGCCTCGGGATGCAGCTTCTCATAAAGCCGCTTCCGCTCGGCCAAGAACACTGCCGTGTCGAGCGCGGTCAGTTCCGCCCCTGCGATATTGTCATCAACCTCCATCAGCCGCGCCCAATCGTCTGTAACATTCGTCCAGACCTTCGCCGGAATCTCCGCCCAGCCCATCTCGACCGCCGCCTGCAAACGGTGCGCGCCCGCGATCAGATGCAACTCGCCGCTGTGCTTCTTGCGCACATGGATCGCGTCTTTCATCACGCCCAGCTCAGTGATCGACGCCACCAAACTCGCCACCGCTGCCGCAGATACCGGACGCAGCCGCCCCTGCGTGTGAACCTCGGCCACTGCGACCGTCTCAAGCTTCATAAGCGTCGGTGTCATTGGAAAACCCCCAACAGGAAGAAGAGTTCAAAGGAGAGGAGAGCAAAGGCGCAGCCTCCAATCACGCGGCCCACGAAAGTGGCCTCAAGCCAACGGTCCACGAGGAGGATCCGGCAGTAGAAGCGGCGCACTCGGCCAGAGGTTAGTCGGCCCATCAGGCGATCTCCTTAGGCTTGTGAGGGACCGGAACCTCGCGCGGCCACGCAAGATCCTTTGGCCAGCGGCTATGGAGTTCCCATGCGGCGCGCTCCGCCGTCCGCACGTTGCAGCCCTTTCCATCGCGCAAACGCTGGAAGAACCGCGCGTGAACACCACACCACTTGGCGATCGTGGTCTCAGACCGCCCCATGTGGGCGGCGAGATCGGAAGCGAGGGTGAGAAGGTGTAAATATTGCATAACCCAAATATGGCAAACTTACACTATTAGTCAACGGCAAATTTACACCAAATGGAAACAGCCTGTTTCCTAAGGGGTAGGCTTGTGCGAAATGCTGTCTTGGTGCATTTTTACACCATGATGAACGCACCCCATATCTACGCACTCCTAGAAGCGAGACGCAAAGAACTCGGCCTCAGCCAGGCTGAGGTCGGGATGCGCGCATTCGGCAAAGCGGACAACACTCCGCTACAGAATTTAAAGAAGGGATCCTCCCCGTCGGTCGAGCGTATCGAGGCGCTCGCCAAGGCATTGGGACTTGAATTCTATCTGGGTGCGCCACGCGAGAGCGGCCCCATCGAGATTGCCGAAATTGACGGAGAACAATTCGCGCCCATCCGACGATTTGACGCAGAACTCTCTGCGGGCAATGGCGCAGAGAACGACACCGTTTTCGTGTCAGAAATGCTCGCCTTCCGACGCGATTGGCTCAAGCGCCTAGAGGTCTCCCCTAGCAACGCTTGCCTCGTAAAGGTGCGCGGCGAAAGCATGCTCCCCACCCTGCACGAAGGTGACCTCGTGCTAATCGACCAATCCAAAACCAAGATCCGCTCCGGCCGCATCTACGCCTTCAACGACGGCGGTCACTCGAAGGTCAAACGGCTCGATTGCATGGATGACCACACCCTGATCATCCGCTCCGACAACCCGCAATTCCCGCTCGACATCCGCAAAGGCGAAGACGCCAACGCCCTGAAGGTCATCGGCGAGGTGGTGTGGTCCGGGCATACGTTTTCATAAGTTTTAACGAGGTATTTCAATGACGAAATCGAATAGCGGCTCCAGCCCTCAGCCGAAAGAAAAACTCGCGATCAATTCGTCGCGGCCGCCTCGGCTCAACGTTGGTAAAACGGCAGCATCCTCTGCTCCCCCGACCAAGAAGTCATTGCCGAAAAAATAACAGAGGACGCGCCAATTGCGGCATCGTCAGTCTAGAAGATAGCAACGGATCTCCTTGATCCGTTGTGCGGGGTAGTATGTCATACAGGTAGATCCTTCCATCTCGGAAGGATCTATATCGTCCCAAGATTCACCCGGCGCATCCTGCATACCCGTCACAAACATCGATACCGAGCCATCGTCGCCAAATACACAGGGACCGTGCGCGCGATCCTCAAACTGGCCCAGCTCGCTGCTCACTCTGCTGTTGTCATCGAGGACGAGGACGACGCGTTTAGGCTTGAAAGCCGAATGCAGGCGGACGCTGTCCCATGAGGAGACGTGCCGATCTGTGCAATTGATGCCTGTGCGATAGAGCAAGTCCCCGACCCAATCGCCCAGAAACATCCGCCAGATCGCGGCGCAGACAACCGCAGGGGCGATGGCTACCAATGGCGCGAAAATCGACGGAGAGGCAGCACTGTAGCCGAGTTTCCCGATCAGCGCGAAGACGAGCGTTAGGAACACTACATCGATGGTGGCATGGCCCTTGGCGTGACCTCCGTATGCGATGCGATAGGCCAAGTAACCTGCCGTCAACACAGCAAGCGTTTGGATGGGAAGGTTCAGAAGGCTCTGGATATCCTGCATTGCAATCTCCGCGCGTGAGGGACATCGTTGTATACGGTACCCAGAGAGCGGTTGCGCCCCTGACCGAGGTCAGTCCCAAAGCTGTCGAACGCCCTAGTGCTGCGCTCAGCGATAAGTGGTTTCAGTTGAAACACAAACTGATTTTCCTCTGCGCAATGCACACGGCGGTTGGAGATACCTTTCTGTCAATCTGACAGCCACTTCGCTAAGAAGTGATTATTCCTAAACACTTGTGAACAATGGATATGTGGTCAACATCCGATCTAAACTAATCATGAAGGAATCGACTCCACATACAACTTTAGGCAGTCTGGAAGGGCAGCCAAGCTCGAAAAGGTTCTCACTGAATCTGTCCTCGGATCAAACGTCATGTTCGCTTTCTTGGAGAATATGGTTGGTTTTTTCGTTCCGCGGTCATGTTTCAAGGCCTCTAGGAATGCTACAAACGCAGCGAGCAAGAACTTCCCCCTCCAGTCCGTCACTGGGTTGAGTTTCTTGAAATCCGTTTCTTTCAAAAGAACTTGAGACTTATCTAAAGGCTTAGCTTTCCCCATTCGGGAAAGTATATTTTCATCTGTAAGTGGCTTTTTTACAGTCGGATAATCAACAGAAATATTTGGCGTAATGGTTTGATCATGAGAATGAGTTTCAATATTTTCTAATCTAGCATAATACGCACACAGATTTGCAAATCCAAGTGCATCAATATAAGAATCCACGAACCTCCTGAAATGCGCCTTTATGTTAATCACATCCTGTGCGCCATCAACGTCATTGCATCGGAACTCACCTGAAAGAAGCGAACCCAAGACTTCCTCCGAAACCAATAGGTTTTCAAAGGAATAGGTTGGAGTCATCCATATTTTTTCACTGGGTGCGCGCCCCCTCATTCCATCAAAATCTTTATCTATAAAGCACCAAAACTCACTCAAACTAAACTCCATACTCTCAGAAATTAGATCATGAAGTTTCAGAACATTGCTTTTACCCCTGCAATTGTAGGTCGCCACTCTATTTCTGGCACTAGGATTAAATCGGCATAGGCATGCATCCACGAACGTTACATCATCGTTCCCTTCAACCAACAGCACACTTGGTTGCCCACATGCACCCTTGAACTTTAGCAGACTCAAGTAAAGAACCTCATCTGCACTGCTGGCTTCGAATATTTTTTGCGCTCTAGACATACTCAACCATTCAACTCGTGCTTCTTATAGCGCAAAACTTTTAGGTCGCCTGCATATGGCCGAAGCTCATTTTTGAAAATAAACGGAGAATGCGTTATGGCAATGAGCTGACTGCAGCTCTTCGCCTTCACGATGTCAGGCAAGAACTTCATCTGCCATTCCATAGACAGAGAAAGTTCTGGCTCATCAATTAGAACAATCACATTCTGTTCCGGCTCCAAGTAGAGCCTAGCAAAAATGCTAATTATTTGCTTTTCGCCAGATGACAGCGCTTCGAGCGGAAGCTTCTTGCCCGTGTAAGTATTCTCAACTTTTGCTTCTGCTGAAGCCTTGTCGAACATGAAGCATTTTTCGTTGATTTCATCTAGCCAGTAAGAGTTGATAACTTCGATGAATGCTTCGATTGCAGATTCCCGATCTTGAGTTGAAGCATAGGTATGCATCAGCTGATCGAGGAAGCTTTTCAAGTAAATATTTTCTTCATCATTTATCTCTCCCGAGCTAATTAATTTCTCCATCCGCCTTCTGGTCGTTTTATCATTTCTTCCAAGGCGACCCAAGACGACCTGAAGTGATTCCAAATTAATGGGGCTGGAGTCCTCGACATTGCGCTTATAGTTTCCAAAAACTAAGTCATCAAGCGTTCTTGCATTGATCTGCGAAAAGGCCCTTACCGTTGTTCTTCGGATTTCTTCGGCCATTTCCGAAAGGCGAATTTCAACGTCTTGCAAGCCAAAATGGATTAGTTGTGTTGGTTGACTTCTGCGTCTGAACTGAGGCGATCGACGAGTTGAACCCTGCTTTATTCTATACTCTGGAAGCAGCGCTTCAATTCTCCGATATGTTGGAAGATACAACACAGTGTGGCCATCAAGCGCAGCTTGGACTTCAGCGGTGAACTTTTTGAAATTATCGTTTTTCTTCCTGATAGCGCCAGCCGATAATCGCAAATCAAGGGACTGAAGATTCGATTTGAGGAAGCTGCTAGGAAATCTATGCTGCACATACTCTTTTGCGTAGTACCTGGTATTCTCAATTGCATTGTCGTCACCATCGGCGGTGGCAAGAATTAGCTCCTCCGCTTCGATCTTGCTTGGAGGGGTAAGTTCCATTCGTTGCCATATATCGAGCTTGATGAGCTCTCTGTACACCTCGTCAGTGATTGGCGAAAATTCGCTTCGTTTGTGTTCCCAAGACTTTCCCGATATAGTTAGTTTTAACTCCTCAAACTCTGCAGATAAAAATAACCTATAGCCCCCTATAAGTATTGAGTAGAGGGTATTAAGGAGTGTCGTCTTTCCTGCACCATTTTCTGCGACTAAAATTTTTACGGAGTTATTTGCGATCAACTCGATGTCTTTGTAACCATTGGCAAGTTTGAGAGAAAAATTTTGAATAATTGACGTTGAAATATTCAATGAATCTATTTGCTCAGACATTGCGTCGCCTTCCTTGGTAAGGGTGGAACTCTCCATATGCTTCAATCCTGTTTGGAGCGCCGTTGTGGTCCTCCACAAGTGCTTGTCGCGCAGGATAAGGCAGATTCGTCCCTCAGTCTAAAGTTGTTAGCACGCCGATGACCTACAACACCAATGTTGAAATTGTCTTGCTGGATCGAACACCAACTCTGGCCACGCCCTGTGAGCTTTTAAATGACCGCACTGCCAGTTCTCCGGAGGCAACTTGCCGCATCACGGTCAGTCGACCTTCCGCCCATTCCGCAGCCGCATCACTAAGGAATGGTCCGTAAAACAGACACATGACAAGAGAAGCACGCAATCCAACCAATTCAGTTGCATGTTCGTCGCCGCCCCAACCGCAGCGAAAGCCCCTTGAGCACTAACGAAACAAGGAAATTCCGCAAACGTGCAACAAGTTTTCGAACTTGCAGGCGCGTTTGCATGTTCAGCAGCCACGCAACACGCTAATCGAAGTGGCGAAATGCAGCTCAAACGCGATCTGATCCAATAAAAATTGACCCTTAAACGGTCACTCAGTTTCAAACCCTATGACAGCTTCCTAAGCCCCCTATCGCCAGAACTCGCCCCCAGAGGGCATCCCACTGCAGATTTTGGCTCATCGGCCACCGGGGGCCTCAGATTACATAATTGGGCTTATTTCATTGGGGTGTCCGCTACCTTCCGAGACCTTCCCCTCACTTCCCGCATCACTGCAGGTTTTTATGTCAACGCACAGCCGCGATGTTCCGCGAAATGGGGGCGAGCAAGGAGACATGGAGGGCGATTCTAGGTCACGAAACCGACGCCGAAGCCGAGCACTACGACAAGAGTGCAGACCTCCAAAAGGTCGTGCGCGGGGTCTAAATCTACAACTCCTTTTCAAAAGTTGTGGATTTTCCTGATTCATCCAATAAAATCAAAGGCAACTTTGAGAGATGGCGATCCCGGGAGGACTCGAACCCCCGACCAGCCGCTTAGAAGGCGGCTGCTCTATCCAGCTGAGCTACGGGACCACTCGACGCCTGTTTTGCGCGAAAGGGCGCGTCAGTGCAAGAGGGGGCTTACGAGAGGGGCGCCGAGAAAAGTCTTAGAGCGCGCGGGTCATGAAAACGGAGTTCGGATCGAGGTGATAGCTGCCGAAAGGCGGGCATTCCTCAAACCCTTCCGCAAGATAAAGACCCCGCGCCGCGATGAAGCTGGGCTGCACGCCGGTTTCCAAAGACAACCGCGTCAGCCCCTCGGATTTGGCCAGCGCCATCATCTCGCGCAGAAAAATTCGCGCCAGCCCCCTGCCCCGCGCCTCACGCAGCACATGCATCGACTTGATCTCACCATGCTCCGGCGTCAACACTTTCCACGCGCCCATCGCCAGCGGATTGCCCGCCTCGCGCATGACGAGAAACGCGATATCAGGCCGCTTCAACCCGTCTGCGGGGATCATATGCACGGATTCCGGTGGCGTGTCGGAATGCATCGCCTCGGTGTGGCGCTCATGCAAAAGCGCCAGATCGGGCTGGGTCGGGTCTTCGCGTTTCAGAGTGATCATTCCACAGAGTCCAAATATCCCCGCCGGAGGCACGTGCGGGTAGGGTTCGCCTCCGGCGGGGATATTTTAGCTCTGAGGAAGCAAGGTCAAGGCCTAGTCGGCCAGCACCAGCAGATCCTCGGCATTGATCCGCAGATCGACCTCTGCGCCGATATGGGGCGGCGCACGATTGGGGCTGTTGAACGTGTCAAAGGCGAGGCTTTCGCCGCCTGCCAGCGCGGTGATCCGGATCACCGAGCCCAGGAAATCAACCCCCGTGATCAAGGCCGGCATCACGATATCACCCGTGGTCAGTGAAATCGCCTCGGGCCGCGCCGCCAAGGTAACGGGCCCTGCGGGCAGCGGACGGCCCAGAGTGATATCCTGCCCTGCCAGCCGAATGCCGCCGCTCTGGGTATCCACCACTTTTCCGGTGAGCGTGTTGAGCGTGCCGACAAAGGTTGCCACAAAACGGGTCGTGGGTTTGTTGTAGATCTCGAACGGGGTGCCGACCTGATCCGCCACACCCTGATGCATGACCACGATCCGGTCCGACATCGAAAGCGCCTCTTCCTGATCATGGGTCACGAAGATCGTGGTGATCCCGAGGCGCTTTTGGATCTCGCGGATCTCGTTGCGCAGGGAAACGCGGATCTTGGCATCAAGCGCGGAGAGCGGCTCGTCGAGAAGGAGCACCTGCGGGCGCGGGGCAAGCGCACGCGCCAAGGCGACGCGCTGTTGTTGCCCGCCAGAGAGCTGATAGGGATAGCGCCCTCCCAGATCCGGCAGGCCGATCAGATCGAGCATTTCCTGCACGCGGGCCATACGCTCGCCTTTCGGCGTGCCTTTGACCTTGAGGCCGAAGGCGACGTTCTCCGCCACGGTGAGGTTGGGGAACAGCGCATAGGATTGGAACACCATGCCGATATTGCGTTGGTTCGGCTTGAGGCCCGTGACATCCGCGCCGTTGATCTCGATCTGGCCAGCGGTCGGGGCTTCGAACCCCGCCACCATCCGCAGCACGGTGGTTTTTCCGCAGCCCGAGGGGCCGAGGAGCGAGACGAACTCGCCCTGTTCGACAGTGAGCGAGAAATCTTTCACCACGCGGTTCGCGCCGAAGGTTTTCTCGAGGTTTTGAAGGGTGAGAAAGGTCATTTGGCCGCCGGTCTGTTATGTTTCGTGAAGCGGGTGACGAGCTGGATGAGCCCCATGCACCCCCAAGTAATTGCGAAGGAAATCACCGCGAGGGCGGCGGGCTCATAGGCTTTGTTCGCGCCGATCAACTGCAGATACGGGCCGAAGGCCGGACGGTTGAGAAGCGCCGCCAGAACGAATTCGCCGATCACAATCGCAAAGGTGACGAAGGCGCCCGAGAGCACGGCGATCAGCACATTGGGCATGATCACCCGCGCCAGAATCGTCACCCATCCCGCGCCGAGCGATTGCGCTGCCTCGGTCAGGGTAGCGACATCAATCGTGCGCAGCCCCGTATCCACCGCGCGGTACATATAGGGCAAGGAGAGCGTGGTGTAGCCGAACATCAGCAGCAGGTTGGTGCCCATGGTCGAGCCCGTCATCGGCAGCAGGGACGAGGTGTTGTAGATGCGGATATAGCCGAACACGATCACGATCGGCGGGATCACCAGCGGCATCAGGGTGATGAACTCGATGAAGGGCCGCAGTTTCGGCAAACGCAACCGCACCCAATAGGCGGTCGGCACCACCAAGAGCATCCCGAAGGCGATGGTGAACAGCGCCATGATCACCGAGAAGCCGAAGGTTTGCTGGAACTGCGGATCGGAGAGCACCGCGCGGTAGGCATCTAAACTATAGACCCCGCGCCGCATTTTCAGCGAGAATTCCAGCGTTCCCAGAAGCGGAAGCAGGAAGTAGAGCGCGCCGAAGGAGAAGGCGAGCCAAGACTAGAACCGGTTCATTGCATCCACCTCTCTGCCCGCATCCTCAGCCAGATATAGATCGCATTGGCAAAGCCGGTGATCACAATCATTCCGAAGGCCAGCGCATAGCCCAGATGCGGATCGCCCAGCACATCGCCGCGGATCTGCGCGAACAGCACAATCGGCACGATCGAGAGCGAGGATCCGGTGAGCGCATAGGCCGTGGCCACCGCGCCAAACGCATTGGCGAACAACAGCGCGAAAGTGCCCAGCAAGGACGGCATCAGGATCGGTAACGCCACCATGCGCCAGTATTGCGGTCCCGTCGCGCCCAGCACCGAGGCCGCCTCACGCCATTCGCGCTTGAGCCCGTCGAGCGCGGGGGTGATGATCAGCACCATCAGCGGGATCTGGAAGAACAGATAGGTCAGCGTCAGCCCCCAGAACGAGAGCAGGTTGAACCCCATCGCGTAGATATTGATCCCGAACCACGATTTGAGGAGCACGGTCACCAGACCGAGCCGCCCGAGCGTGGCAAGGAAGGCAAAGGCCAGCGGAACGCCTGCGAAATTCGAGGCGACACCGGAGAAGGTCATCAGCGGGCCACGCAGCCATGCAGGCAAGCCGCCCAGCGTGACCGAGGCCGCAATCCCGAAGCCGATCAGGCAGCCAAACAGCGCCGAGGCCAGCGAGACTTTAATCGAAATCCAATAAGATGCCATGATCGACGGGGTAAACAGCCCCTTCAGATTGGCCAGCGTTGCCGCGCCCTCGGGCGTGCGGAACGCCCCCAGCACGATGTTCATCGTGGGGAGAATAAGAAACAACAGCGTGAAGATCAGGAAGGGCAGAACCCCGACCCAATTCCCCAAGCTCAGACGACGGGATGTGGTTTGTGCCATATGTTCAAATGGCCCGCCCCGTTCGAGACGGGACGGGCCTGATCACTTATTGCACGTTCGCGCCGACAACGGCATCCCAGCCGCCCGTCACCGCTTCTTTGTTCGCCGCTTGCTCGTCGAGCGAGGGGAACACGGCTTTCTCATAGGCGGCGGCCGGCGGCAGCGCGTCGATCAGCTCTTGCGGAACTTTGCCCGCAGCCACCATCGCGTTGAAGCGCGCGGGGTGGCAGTAGCCTTTCAGCCAGCCGTTTTGGCCTTCATCCGAATAGAGGTATTCCATCCAGAGTTTGGCGGCATTCGGATGCGGCGCATAGGCCGAAATCCCCTGCACATAGACCCCTGCGAGCACGCCATTGGTCGGCACGACCACCTCGACCGGCGGGTTGCCGTTCAGGCTGTCTTTGCCTGCGAGCGCGTTATAATCCCAGTTGATGACAATCGGGGTCGAGCCCTGCGCCAGAGTGCCCGGCTTGCCGATGACTGGCACGAAATTGCCCGCCTTGTTCATTTCGGCGAAATATTCCAAGCCCTTGTCGCCGGCTTCCTTGCCCGGTGCGCCGCCTGCGGCAATCCCTGCAGCCAGCACCGCGAGGATCGCTTGGTTCGAGGCGCGCGGATCGCCCGCCAGCGCCACCATGCCGTTATATTCCGGCTTCAAGAGATCCGCCCAATCGGCAGGCGTATTCTCGACCATATCCTTGTTCACCATGAACGACAGCACGCCGTAATAATCGCCGTACCAATAGCCATCCGCGTCTTTCACCGCGTCCGGAATCTCGTCCCAGGTGGAGACTTTATACGGCTGGAGCAGCCCTTCTTCCTTGGCCGCAGGGCCGAAGGAAAGGCCGACGTCGATCACATCCGGCGCTTGCGGGCCGGTGTTATCCTTGTTGGCGCGGATTGCTTCCAACTCATCCGCCGAGCCCGCATCGGGGTTCAGCTCGTTGACGGTGATCTCGGGATATTTCGCCTTGAAGCCCGCGATCACATCGCCATAGCCGCACCACGCATGCGGCAGCGCAATCGTCGTCAGCATCCCCTCGGCCTTCGCCGCTGCTTCCAGCGCGGCCATATCATCGGCCCGCGCAATCGCCGTCGAGGCCAACAGCGCAACCATTGCGCCCGAAAGCGCCTTACCTTTGAAGTTCATGGGTCTCTCCCCGTTAAGATCCAGTGTTCCGGTCTCATCCGCGCCGCGAAGCGCGGCATGCGACAGACCTAGGCGCGGGATGTGACAGTCTTGCGACGGTTCTAAATGCCAACGTCACGTTAGGCGCCCCTGACGCGTAGGTTTGCCGCGTTTGAAAATTTTCGCAAGAAAACTGTTACGTAAACGTCGCAATTCTTTTTGGAAATCGGCAGATCGCGCAAGCAAG
>Ga0070754_10001969_pt1 | contig 15609 bp, 16 predicted proteins | sample VirMetDEL_Sep_01_FD_75181 | JGI IMG/M metagenome (GOLD analysis project Ga0070754, IMG submission 75181) | Aqueous microbial communities from the Delaware River and Bay under freshwater to marine salinity gradient to study organic matter... | ecosystem: Environmental > Aquatic > Marine >... | reverse complement strand
GCGATCACTCGATTCTCGATATTGTGACTGATGACTGGAATCCTGTTCAGAACGCTGAAGCGTTTGACTTTTTCCACGAGTTTGTTATGGCTGGTGATATGGAAATGCATACTGCTGGTTCTCTGAAAGGTGGACAGATTGTCTGGGCTTTGGCAAAGGTCAAAGAATCTTTCGAACTCTTTAAGGGTGATGTTATTGATTCTTACCTTCTGTTTACTAACTTCCACAAGTATGGTTTCTCGACTGATGCTCGGTTTACTCCGATTCGTGTGGTCTGTAATAACACTCTTACACTGTCGCTTGGTTCTAAGACTGAACGAGCAGTAAAGATGTCTCACCGTAAAGAGTTTAATCCTGAGTTTGCTAAAGAAGCTCTTGGTATTGCTACTGATAAGCTTCAGAAGTATAAGGAGATGGCTCAGTTCCTTGGTTCTCGTAAAGCCAAAGACGAAGATGTTATGACTTACTTCAAGCGAGTGTTCCCGCTGGCTGGGGCTTCTGTTGAAGATGAAGCAATTTCTCGTAATGCTAAGACTGCACTTGATATTCTTCATACTCAGCCTGGAGCGGAATATGCTGAAGGGACTTGGTGGCAACCGTTCAACGCTGTTACCTACATGACTGATCATATCGTTGGGCGTTCTGCTGATACCCGCCTTCAGTCTTCTTGGTATGGTTCTAACAAGAACCTTAAGACTAAAGCTCTTGAAGCAGCAGTTGAAATGGCGGAGGCGGCGTAAGCCCCTCCACTAACATAGGAGATATAAAATGGCTCGTTCCCTGACACCTCGTAAAAAGAAAACTGTTCGAACTACAAAAGACGAAACATATATGATCAACCTCAAATATCTTGGGGATGAGCCAAAGTTCAATGGTGTTGTTAAAAGTATTGAACTCATGTCAGCCTTTAATTGGTATAACTACATGTGTAATGTTAAAGAAGCACGTGAGTATTTGACTGAGTATTTGAAAAATAACAATAAAAACGAAGAAATTAAGACCCTCAAACGTGTTCCAGACGCTTGGATTCCTACATCAGCGGCTTGGCTTTGCCGTATGATTGCTCGAGGCGGTGAAATTGAACAAAAACAGCTTGATTACATTGAATTTAAGATTAAATTTGCTCTTGGTAAGGCTCATGAACAAGTAGTTGAGAAAAAGAAAACTAATACTGTTTCTATTCAAGACCGTATCAAGGAGAAAACTGACGAATTGCTGGCTGATATTGAACAAATCGTTGATGAACGTGAAAAAGAACCTAATTTCAGCCTTTACGAGTGGTTGAAGGGTAAAGAAATCCCTGCATCTTACATGCCAGCTATTATTAAACGTTATCGTGATTGGTTAAATGAGCTTCTTGACGCTTATGAAGGCTCTGATCCTGATCTAAATGAAGGTTATCGTAATTTTACAAAACAACAGCTTTCTTTCGATATTGTTTTCTTCAATATGATTATCGACGACGCTCAAAAGTATGCTGATGTTACTAAGAAAACTCGTAAGCCTCGGAAACCTCGTGCTGTTTCTGTTGAAAAGAAGATCAAACACCTGAAGTATCAGAAAGAGGATAAAACCTTTAAGATTGCATCGGTTGACCCTGAGAAGATTATTGGTTGTCAGGAACTTTGGACCTTTAACACGAAGTATAAGACCCTTACAGTTCTTCGAGCGCTTGATCGTGGAGGTCTTCAGGTTAAAGGGACAAGTATCACTAACTATGACGAAAATACTTCAATGACTAAGAGGACTGGTCGTAAGGCTGAATATTTCGTTGACCGTATTCTCAAAGGAGGTAAGATCGTTCTTCGTAAAGTCATGGAAGAAGAAGGTATTGGTTCAGAAGCTAACCTTGCTTATCGTATCAATGAGAATACTATTCTTTTAAAGGTTTCATAGTTGCCAAAAAGCAACTATCAATAAAAACACTTATATCCTATTGACTTAAGTTACGAAATAGGGTATAAGTATATTGTAAACGTTGAAGCAACGTGGACACATACTGGACCTCGGGGCGGTACCGAGCAGGTCCACCACAGGCACACTGTGATAACTCGTTATATCCATCCTATCCGGATAGGAACGCTAAAGGATGAACTCAGTGTGTCTTTGCTGGGCCTGACATAGGATCGACAGGTGTGAAAGTGAAGTGGAGTTTACCGGATGACCTCGTATCGGTCAATTAAACTAAATGCAAACGATAATTTTGCACCACAGGGTTACGCACTAGCTGCATAATTCCTCGGGCTTGAGGGACGCCTAGGAACAGAAGTTCCCTCACTTTTCATATAAAACAAAGGAATATTAAAATGAAGACTATGATTCTTGCAAGTGCACTCATTCTCGGTACTTCGGCTGCTTATGCTGATGGTTTTGGTCTTAACGGTTATGGCGAATACGCTTTTGAAGCCGAAGCTTTTGAATTTGGCCTCGGCGCTACATACGAAGTAGATGCATTTACTCTTTACGCTGATACAGTTTTTACTAAGCCAAATGATGTTGAGTTTGATCTTGATGAAGTAACTTTCGGTGTTGATTACGCAATTGATGAAAACATTGGAATTTATACCGAAGTTGAGTTTGATGGTGAATTTGACTACAGCGAATCCCGTGTTGGGTTAAACTTTGAATTCTGATAAAAAACTTCATTAAGGGGGTTGACTTCCCCCTTAATTTACTATATACTAATATTAATGGTTCCGTAGCTCAGTGGATAGAGCAGTTGCCTTCTAAGCAATTGGTCGAGGGTTCGAATCCTTCCGGGACCGCCATAATGGGAGTGGGTGTTGGTACACAGGGAGATCTTATAAGTCTTTCAGCGCCAGATTAGCGTTCTCGAGCAGGTTCGAATCCTGCCACTCCTACCATTACCCGGAGCTTTATATGTCTGATAAAAATAGGTTTGTTACAGAGATTGAAACCCTCTGTAAAGAAAAGAATATTGAATATATTGATGCTGTTGTGATGTGGTGTGAAAAGAATAACCTTGAAGTTGAAACTGCTGCTTATTGGATTAAAAGAGACTCAACAATGAAATCTAAGATTCAAGCTGAAGCTGAAGATCTTCGAATTCTAAAACGTGGTGCAACCCTTCCGGTGTAATTATGACAGCATATGAGTGTTACAAAGAGTATCTGGCTCTAAAACAACACTTCACTAAAGACAATTACGATTATTTTAAGTATAATGGTAAAGTCAGATCAAACCCCACATCTTTTGATAAACGTAAAGATAAAATCTTCTTTCAGAAATTATCCAAACATGAAGATGTTCACAGCTTCTTAGTTGCTAACTTATCTGAAACTCCTAAAGCTTGGATTAAAGAGTTAGCTTATAGTGAAGAAGCTGAAAAGAAATATAGAGATTGGTTGAAGCGTCAACAGTCTTTGACCTATCTCTTTAAACGCGAGCTAAATCAACTCGCGCCGACTTTCGACGCTAACCTAATTGTATTTGATGATGACCCGCATCCTTATCTATTAAAGATGTATCTTGGTAATTACGTTAGCTTAGAAACTTTGTGTCTGTTACTCGATCTCACAGGCGCGAAGAAACACTGGGATTCCAAAATGGAATACGATATAGTTTATGAAGAAGTGAAGAGAAAGATCGAAAAGTATACCCCATTCATCAAATTTGATAGAGAAAAGATAAAAAATATTGTGCTTGACTACTTTGCTTGAATATAGTATACTAAATAATGTTGCGAGCGAATACTGCTCAACACAAAACATACACCGCTATACAAAACATACGGAGAATATACATGGACTTTTCTAAACTCAAAGCAAAATCTGGTAAGAACGCACTTGAAGATCTTACTAAGAAACTTCAAAGCGCTGCTGGTAACGAATCCTCTAGTGGAGATGATCGTTTCTGGAAGCCGACTGTAGATAAAGCTGGTAACGGCTATGCAGTAATTCGATTCCTCCCTCCTCCTGGTGACGAAGATGTTCCTTTCGTTCGAATCTTTGATCACGGCTTTCAAGGTCCAGGTGGCTGGTATATCGAACGTTCTCTGACTACTATTGGTCAGAACGACCCTGTTTCCGAGTATAACTCCAAACTTTGGAATAGTGGTATTGAGGCGAATAAAGACATCGCTCGTAAACAGAAGCGCCGTCTTAGCTTCTATTCTAATATCTACGTTGTCACTGATCCTGGTAATCCTGACAACGAAGGTAAAGTGTTCTTGTTTAAATACGGCAAGAAAATCTTTGACAAGCTTAATGAGGCTATGAATCCTCAGTTCGCTGATGAAGAAGCTGTTAATCCGTTTGACCTTTGGGCGGGTGCTAACTTCAAGCTTAAGATTCGTCAAGTCGAAGGTTATCGTAACTACGACAAGTCTGAATTTGATAGCCCTTCTGCGCTTTCAGAGGACGATGAAGAGCTAGAACGTATTTGGAAACAAGAATATTCTCTTCAAGAGTTCCTTGACCCTAAAGAGTTTAAGAGTTACGATGAACTTAAGAGGAAACTTGCGAAGGTTTTGGCCGAGGATGATGGTATGTCTTCTCGCGCCGAAAGCCAGGAGTTTACTATTGAGGATAATCAAGAGGAAGCTCCTGCACCTCGTCAGAAAGCGTCCCCACCTCCTTCATACGCTGCTGATGATGACGAGGACGACGACTCGTTGGAATTCTTTAAGAATCTAGCAAATCGTTGAGAAAAAGGGAGCTTCGGCTCCCTTTTTTTTTATGTTAACATATTAGTTCTGATAGTATCTTCTAAACCGTAGTATTTTGGAAGATTCTCACCCCAACCGAATCTTCCTATTATACTTGATTGGATTTGAGGTGTTGGTGGTGTTGCTGCGCCGCCCCCTCCACCATATCCACCGCCTCCACCCCCAGGCGCACCTTCTTCTTGTCCTGCAGCTGCTTGCTCTGCTAATGCAGCTTGTACCTCTGGACTCGCAGCCATTCCTGCAGCAGTCATATTTAATGATACATTCATTGGTTCTGCTAGTAGTCTGCGAAGGTCTGCTACTAAGGCTTCCTCCTCTTCAGGAGTTATAAAATCAGAAGTTTCCATTACTCCTGCAAGGGTTGATGTATCAGTAAATACTGGGCTTTGTGTTAAAGTGTCACCTGAAGAATCTCCAGACACACCATCATCACCTTCACCTCCCGAAATAGTTGTATCGGGTATAGGTGTTCCGAATACGCTCGTCGGTTCTTCTGAACTTGGGACAAATCCCCTTTCTAATACAACCGCCATATCCGCATGCGAATAGTCTTCATACCCTTCATAGTGTGCACTACCCTCAGCTCCATAATAATCTACAATATCTCCACTATCATTTATAGCAGCTATAGGGGTTCTATCTTGCGCTGAAAATTCACCCCTTCCAGAATAAAAAATTGTTCTTACACCATTATCATCATATCCTATAAAATATCTTTTACCCTCAATTGCTACAGTTTCACCTTCACCTATGGCGCTCCAATCGAAGCTTTCAAGTTCTTCATTAATAGAATTAATACCAGGAAAAGACCCTTCCCCGCTGTACCTAGTAGTGGTTGGTATGGTTACATCTATAGCTCTTTCTCTAGCAGCATCTTCTTCTTCTGTTAAGAATCCTTCTACTCCATAATCATTAAAAATATCTTGTGGTGATCTTGTAAAATCTCCGGTTTCGTCTGAAATTGGCCTAGACGTTATAAATGTATAAGTGCCATCTTCTAATTGTAAAGGGGTTACTTGAAATCCAGTTTCTTCTTCTAACTGTCTAACTCTTTCAGAAACACTTGTAGGTGTAATAGTTTCTGGCGTTGCTGATTCCCGCTCAAACCTTTCTTCAAAATCACCAGCATCAACCATTTGACTGCCAGCTATAGTTCTAGCTTCGTGTGCCCTCCAATCGAAACTTCTTCCATTTCTTAGTACATCTTGCCCCCTGGCCCAAGCGACATAGCCTCCAACACCACCCATAGTTCTACGAGATTCTTCCCCAGATATATCAGGGTTGTTTATAAAATCTTGGACTTTCTGCATGTCAGCGTGAGATCCGACCCCAGGTATGTCTTCGCTCCATTCTGCAACAGGAGTCATTTCTGCCATCGCAAACTGTGCGAAAGCGTCAAGGGTTTCTCTAGACCTTGTTATGCTGCCATTTTCTTCTAATAACCCTTCTTGTCTTAAATATTCTAATAAATTTTGACCCCTTTGTTGATTATAGCTTAATGGCCCATAATTTGTAATAGAAGCGTCTGCTGGTTCGGTATGTGAACCGAATATCATATCCGGGTTAAATGCGTTTTCTCGATTTACTTCTCCAACAAGCCCCCTAGCTTGCATGTGAGAAAATCCTGCTCTTCTATAGGCAGAATATAATTCAAACGCCATTTCTTCTCGAGAAATGTCACCGCTAACAGAACCACTTCCAGTAGTTCCAGTAGGAGCTGGAGTTCTGCCTCCACCACCGCGTGTAGTTCTTCTATCTCCGCTTCCGGTAGTTCCGCCTCCATCTCCTCCACCGAATACAGTAGCAGCAGCTGCTGTAGTTACGGCTGCACCGCCAAAAAGCCAACCTAAAGCGCCGCCGCCTGTCTGCTGCTGTTGTTGCATTGGAGACTGGCCACCAGCTCCTACTAAATTATTTTCACCTAATCTTTTTATTGAAGAATTAATATTAGTTAATTCTGTGAGCATAGTAGTTTGTATAGACAATAAGTCTTGTAATTTGTCACCCATACTAGTAACTGCTCTTGCAGTTTGTTGTTCATTATAAGTGCTAGATCTAGCTTCATTTAAAATTCTTCTATCAACGTTTTGTTCCCGTTGGATAGCATCCATCAAATCTTTAAATTGGTTTGATAGTTCGCTTTTAGCCTGTTCTAAAGCTTTACGGAATTCTGAAGTTTGTTCAAACATATGATGATGCACTTTCTTCTTGTAAGTAATCTAGATCTAGATTAGTAAGAAACCTTATTATATCTGGCCCCGGTTCTGGTCGAGTTGTCTGAGTTGGTGAAATTGCTGGCGTTGCGCTAGAAGCTAATTGCATTGTGGGGGTTTTATCTGAACTTTGTAAAAAAGGTGGAATGGGTTCTTCAAAATTTAGAGATACGTCATTAATTACTTCTGGTTCTGTAATTTCTCCAACCGTTGTTTGATCTGGTGTGGCTACTGGTTGCACAGGTGTGGTAAGGTCTGGTGTATCTCTTCTTACGGCTTGCTGTGCACTTTCTTGTTCAGGTATACTTACCTCTTCAGCTGGCTGAACTTCTATAGGTCTGACTTCAACATCTTCTGGATTACCTTCAAACCTGTCGAATCCCATAACTTCATGTGGTTGTAACAAGTTTGGCATTTCTACGTATCTAACGAGTCCACCTTGTTGTTCGCCGTATAATCTATTATAATCTTCTGTTGCTGTTGCTTCTAAATGTATATGAGGTGGGGTAACCCCTTCGCCCCTTCTTCCTTCACCCCACATAGTACCAGAAGCACCAGTCATGGCCATTAGTTGACCCCTTTCAACCTGTTGGCCTACTTCAACTAAACCCTCTGTACTTTCTGGTGCAAGGTGAGAATATTGTATAACCATACCATTGTCATACTCAACTACAACTGTTCTACCATAATTACCTGATCCATATTCATCGTGAGAACCGATATACCTCACTACGCCTCCAGCTTGTGCCCTAAGACCTTCGCCTTCAGGGACATAATAATCTGCCCCGTGATGTGGTCTGCCTCTAGCATGTCCGACCACGGAAGTAGGTTGTACTCCTTGATCCCATCCAGGCAATCCCATACCTCTAAAAGCTGGACTTAACCCAGATTCTTCTGATATTTCTCCTATATCAGCTATTAAAGGTTGGTTTAATGTTTCAGCTGTTCTTTCGGCTACATCTAAACCTACTCCTTCAGTCCCTGTTATATCGGTTTCGCTTGGTTCGAAATCGCTCCTGGTTCCAGTTTCTTCTGATGGAATAATAGGTTCTACTAAATCTGTTTCTTCAGGTCCACCAAACATAAATGGGAGCGTGACAGCACCTAATCCTAAACCTAGTGCACCTAGTGCAGTGCCATCACCCCCGCCACCTGTTATTGAAGAAACTAACCCTTCTACATTAGATGATAATTCTCTAAACTGTCTTAGTAAGTTATTGTTTAGCTGAATTAAATCGTCTATAGTGCTTACAGAGCCTTTGACTTCACTATTAGTGACTCTTTCGTGTTCGGCTTCTTCAGCTGTTTCTTGAACTAGATTTCTTTGATTTCTATTAGAACTCGTTAAAGAGCTATATAAGTCTCTGGCAAATCTATTAATGCTGCCAAAGGAATCTCTGGCAGCTCTTGCAAATTCTGAATCTCTAGCGGTTTGAGCCATAAGTCAGCCTTGTGCTTGTAGTTTCTTTTTCTCAATCCAACCTTTCAGCATTTGCACATAAAGGTCTCTTTCAAATGGTAAAAAGTTTTCTATCTCAGTAATAGAATATTTATGATGCTGAGCCAATTGGAAATTTAAGTTATAATAATTCTCCAGATTGTTATGACTCAGCGCCAAGTAAAAAAATCGTTTAACGACCTTAGAACGATTTTCTTTTTACGACCTTTCTCGTTAGTATATTCTAGCTCTTTTTTAATAGTAGGTGTTTCTAGTAAGAATTTTTTAATCTTTTCAAAAGCTTTTAGATCTAAAGTTTCTAAGAAGTCACCTATTTCATTAATAGTCATATTACTTGATTCGTAAACCTCGTCTCCGCTATAGATTTCATCAACACATCTAGAGATCATCTCGAAAAGGTGATCTTCTTCTAGTTTTAGAAACTCTTCATCGTCGTATAACGTGGCTGGTGGATATCTTAATGTAATACCAGAATCTTCTGACAGTTTTACCACGTTGTCAACTTTCCTAGGGACTTTGACTTCAATTTCATCTAAGTTGACTTCAAAACTGTATAGTTTATTATCCTCTTTATCTCTGTAAGTAACATTTACCAAGTTGTCTACAGAAACTGCTCTTAATTTTAGAAAAACGTATTCTAAGTCAAATAGAGCTAATTTATCAATATTAAACTTGTCGTCTAAAGAGCAGTTATTGACAATTTGTTTAATGGCAATAAGAATATCATACGCATTCTTACTTTCTTTAGCCATTAGAAGAAGCTTTTCTTCTTTGACCAAAAAAGGTCTAAACTTATATTTTTTATTTTGAGAAGGGACTCTAATAGTATGTATCGGGTGTTCAATTTTAGGTAATGGCATAATTTACTCCATAGATTTAATTAAGAAGGCGCTCCAACCTCTATTTCTGGTGGTAATGCCCTAACGATTTGAGAATTTTCAATAGAATAGTTAGCATAAGTTATTGATACAGATATCCTCATCAAGTCTCCTACATCGTTCCATGCTAATGGTATTTCTCTTACAGAGGAAGGAAAGGCTTCGTATAGGTTTACTCTTGAAGAAACTTCGCCTTCTTGATTATATATGATAATCTGCATAGTTGAGGAATAATCGTCTTTGTATCTGACGTTAAAAGACGGTATTCTTGATTGTTCCCCAAAAAGTGATCCAGTAGATTCAGTACCATTAAATTCATTAACATATCTGGTCCAATTGTACCAGAAATGCCAAAGGTCCGAGTTTTTATCAATTAGAACAGTAAATGAGGTGTCGTGAAGGAATGCGTTATATGGCATTTTTTGTTTAGTTCCGACACCATAAACTTCAACTTCAGCGGACATTAAAGAAGCTCCAGGAATTTTGACTTGATCAATCCTGTACCTTAACATATCATTTAAAGAGTTTGTCGAATTTAATCTTGAATTATTATTAAGAAATGCTCCAGTCATAAAATTTGGGACTTGAACGCCAACCTCAAAATGGCTTGGTTTTAGATAACCATGCGCATCTATATTAGATTTAAATCTGTCTATATTGAAAGCCATTTATTACACCTTAGTATGGAGGTTGTTGCCTTAATTTGGGATTAGAGTTTTGCACCCATCTTTGAAGTGGTAACATTGCTGCTTGATTCCATTCTGAAGGTGCTACTTGATGAAATGTGCTTCTAGCATGAGAAAATAAATATCTTTTTATTATCCCATTCTGACCGCTCAATTTAATTGCCATACCCTTTAACATTCTATAAGACACATTCATTCTAGTAGTTTTATCATATTTGTCATTATTAGTATTAGAGGCGAGTTGTTTCAAAAGGGCTATTCTGGCAAGTTCAGGAAGATAGTGTAAATTTATACCAAGAAATCCATCACTATAGTATTCAATCGGAATTACAAGTGGGTAAGCGTCCCAGAAAGGTAGCGTCTTTTTATGCTTAGGGTCGTAATGAAAAAGATACATTCCGCCGATTTCAGGGACTGAGTTTTTCTGAAATATTTTTGTTTGAGGAACTCTTCTATCACCACGAAGGCTTTTAATTTTGTCTTTAATCCAACCAGCTGCTGATCTTCTAGCTTCTGTGAGCTGAAGGTTTGAAGCCTTTAGTAGCTGGTCGAAATCGTCATCTTGCCCTGCCATTATTTAATACCTAATTCCTTTTCTGTAAATATGTGAAAAGACCATCCTCGATCTTTACAATATTCATTTGCCGCTTTCCATTTAGCTTCGTTTACGCCCCAAGTTTTAACCTCAGTGATATATCTTTTCGTCACCTTTTCTTGCCTTTTAGGTGGTCGGGTTTGATCAAAGGGTTTTACTTCAATTAAAGCTGTTTCTTTCTTACCTTCTTTATTTATTTTAGTTACAAGAAAGTCTGGAAAGTATCTATGTATTTTGTTATCAATTGGTGAACGATAAGGTATGTATACTTCTTCAGATTGCCATGATAATATATCTTTATGCTGGTCTAAATACAGCATGAGCTTTAATTCCCAACTAGAACGATAAATAATATTCGTTGGGTCGCCTTTGTATTTGTGTGGATTCTTGGGCTTAAAATAACCCTTGTATGTTCTAGCCATTGTCAATTTGTATAATAAATAATATAAAGTATTTATAAGGATCTATTATGGCTCGTTTTAATTTTCCGTCTAGACTACCGAGGGATACTGGACTACCGAGGAATACTGGCGTTTCTGTTTTAAAATACCCTTCTAATTTGATAGCAGACAGGAGAAAATATTACGTTTCCCTTGATTTCTCAGAATACGAGGCTCCATCGCTCGCGCCTGAATTCTTTGATTCAGCGACAAATTTGATACAATCAATAGGCAATTTAATTGATTCTGCGCAAGACCTTGTAGGTCAGATACCTGGAGTTGGCGCTTTTAGAGAAAATTTTTCGCCTGACACTAGCCCTACAGCTGTTCAAGGTATATTTGCTAGTTACCCAACATTAACAGATAGTATAGTTTTACCTTTACCTAGAAAATTAAATGATAATTTAGTACAATCTTGGAGCGAAAGGTCTTTAACTGATATAGTTTCTAGTTTTACTGGTGTAACAAGAGCGGCTGCTAATGTTACAAGATTGCAGAGCGCATTTTCAGGTGTCACTTTAAACCCTTATCTTTACCTTTATTTTGATAGACCTAATTTTAAAAGGTATAGTTTTACATGGACGCTTGCTCCAAGAAACGATGAAGAATCTTCAGCTATAAGTCAAATAATAAAAATTTTTAAAGAAAATTCTTCTCCGGCTATTAGTGGAGCTTTAATGTTATACCCAAGCATCGTACAGTTGAGATTTTTTCCCGATGACGATTTTCAAATGATGAAATTAAAACCTTGTATTATAGAATCTGTTATGGCGGATTACACCCCAGCTGGTCCTTCTTATTTCAATGGAACGGGTGCACAGACTTTAGTGAACTTAACAATAAATTTTAAAGAAATTGAATTATGGGCTAAGGGGGACGATTTCTAATGAGAGAAAAATACTTTCAAAGATTCCCTAGAATAACATACGCTAACTCTTATGCTATAGACATTACTAAGAGAGTTAAGTTATTAGACACTGTTTCTAATAACCCATACGTATTTTACACGTATGATATTGGCGATTCGGAAAGGGCGGACAATTTTAGTAATAGATACTATGACGATTCTTATATGTCTTGGTTACTTTACATATCCAACGATATTATAGATCCATATTATGATTGGTATCTATCTTCTGAAGAATTAGAAGAATTGGTTGAGAAAAAATACGATTCTTTAACTGATGCTAAGTTAAAAGTAAAACACTACAGAAATAATTGGGAAAATCAAGAAGAGATTTCTATTTCCGGATATAATGCTCTAAATGAAGAACAACAAACTTACTGGGAGCCTGTTTATAAAAATAATGTAGTGTATTCATACAAAAGGAAACAAGAAGATTGGATAGCTTCGACCAATAAGATAGTTTCTTACACTGTTTCTAATACTAGCTTTGTTGAAGACGAATTATGTGATATAGTGTTTAATACGGGTGTTACTGGCCGAGGCCAAGTTGTCCAATCTTCTAATAATAATGTATATATAAAAAGTGTGACCGGAAACTTTAATGATGAAGTGACTGCAAATAGCTATATCTATGGTAGAGAAAGCACTGTTAATACAGCATTTACAGAGGTTTCTGTAACAAGTCAGGTTATATCTTCGAACGTAGAATCTTATTATATTCCTATAACATATTTTGATTATGAGTATGAGAAGAACGAATTTAATAGAACTATTAGAGTTATAGATTCCGAATATAAATTCTTGGCGGTTGAGAATCTTAGAGATTTATTGGAAGAATAATGGTATTACAACTTGGTACTGCTGAAGTAAATAGAATTACGCTTGGGAATATAGATGTAGTCGGGAACCCTTCTACTAATTATAGAACTATTACTATTGCCGAGAATATATTAAATCCTCTAGGTCAAAGGGCCAATATAAAAATTGTCGATAAATATGATGCACTGGGTTCTTCAAATTTTAGGGGAGAGTCTCAGCTCCCTGTTGATATAGGATTTACCGAATATCTTTCTAGGGCTAGAGCTGGTTTTGATTTAAGAGTTTTTGAAGCCGCTAATTTAAACGATGGTTCAGACGAGTTAGCTGGTAATGGTCGTATAAAAGTTTATGATATTAAATGTGTATCTCCTGAATATCTAAAAAATCTAGACAATCAATTAGAAAACAGTTATAGAGATTATACCACAAATATCGTAAGAGATATAATAACAGAACACCTTGAGACTGATAAATCTATAGAAATACAAGAAGATTCTTCTACTTTAAGAAATTTTAGATTTACTAAAAGTCCTATACAAGCCCTGAAAGTTTTAAACGAAGAACATGTTAGCACTTCTAGTAGAAGTTCTGCTTTTATAGTGTTCCAACAACAAAAAAGGGGTAATACCAAATATATTATAACCACTTTTGAGAGGCTGTTTGCACAATCTCCAGTCGTAACACTTTATAGATCAAGTAGAATTAATTTTTCATCTGCTACTAGGGAAGAAACTGTTAATTCTATAATTCGTATGAACGTTGATACAGCTTTTTTCTCACCAAATAGATTTTTAACTGGTGCATATGATAGGTCTTACAATATGTCTACTGGGACTATTGGTGACTATACAACCCAGAGAGCTGATCCCAATGATAATGTTGAAAGGAGGGGCAGGAGAATTATTCCGACTATATATGATGCCCTTAACGACCCGCAAGAAATAACTACAGCTGAGGCAAGGACTCTTAGGGCTTATTTTATCGCACAGCTTTCTGAGAATTATGCGGAATTTACTATTCATGGAAATCCGAATATTTCACTTGGCGATGTTGTTAATCTAAATATTCCTAACATTTCCGCTGCTGGCGGCTCTAGAGAAGAGATGTTTAGTGGAAGGGCGTTAGTGGTTTCTTTACTACATAATATAGTAGAACCTGGACATTCCCCGCAATATACTATGACACTTGGTTGTGTTAGAATTACATGAGAGTGGTATGATTATAAAATTAGCAGAAGTTAGAAATATAGAAGATGATCCTAGCCAATCTGGTAGGGTTAAAATTCGTTTATACAACGAACAACATGACGAAACTACTATACCAGATGAAGATTTGCCGTGGGCGTTGCCAATGCAGCCTATTACTTCAGCAGCTTTTAACGGCGTTGGTACCAGCCCTCATGGTTTGTTAGTAGGTTCTAGGGTTATAGTAACTTATATGCCAGAAGATAAAGCACAACAGTATCCAATTATACTTGGTTCTTTTTCTAGAGCTTTTGCTCCAATAGTTGAAGGAATACAAAGACAAGACACTGAAACTGGTAATCCTGCACCCGCTGAAGAAGATCTAGATCCAGATGGTCCATTACCACCAACTATTCGTAACGGAGGTGCAAGTTAATGGTAATTGAATCTATTGAAAGAGAAATTGACCAATTTGTTAAAGAAGCCATAGAAAGGGCTTCTGAAGCATTTGGTTCTAATGTTAGAATCAAGAGAACTGGCGCAGCTCTAAACGATATTAGAATAGAAATAGCTATTAATGCTGAAGAACCTACTACAGCTTCTGCTCAAGTTGGGCAGTTGGATCTGCCATCAGTAACCCTTCAAGTTGACCCTTCCGGTGGTTCTTCTGTATTTCCAGCGGCTATGCAGCAGCTGATGAGTATAGCAAGTTTTATGAGCGCTACAACTCAATCTTCCAGAAACGAAATTATTTACGATTCTTTAACAAATGCTATACGAATCTTAATTGATAGGTATTCATACGAGCAGGTAGCAGCTGAGTTTAACACTGCTCTTGCTAATAATGGAATAGCCAGAGTATCAGAAAACTTCAGAGATATTGTTAAAAATTCATTATCTCAAATTGTAAAAGATTTGGTAGAATATGGTCCTGATAATATTCCTGTTCCTGAATATGAGATAATAACAGAGGCGGATTTAAAACCTGTTCCTGAGAATTTAGTTACTATTATTCCTAACTCATATATTCAAAGATACCGTAAATACTCAGAAGACGAGTATAAAGGGTATGAAGAATGGTATTCTAAGTCAACTGGAGATACTGCTTATATTCAAAGAGAAATTGGTAGTTATTATTTTGAGAGTATGCAAGAAGAAATATATGGCTCTTCGGAGACACAATTAGCTGACTCTTTAGATCCATATATCGAAGATGAAGATCTAGTATTAACTGTTACTATATTAAACGAGTTACTAGAAGAACAAGAAGTTACTATTAAAAATACTAGCATGGAAAAGGCTGCTGGTAAAGGTTCTTCTGTTGACGTTTTTGGATTGTTACAGCAGTTGCTACCTCATATCTCAATTACAGTAGATGGTCAAAGAATAGAACAGCTCGCTAATTCTGTATTAAATCAATCAGGTATTAATGAAGCTCTTGATGAATTTACTGAAAATATGGCTATGTTAGGTTCTTTAAACGGGATGATTGATGAGGCGCTACAACTGCGTTCTGCCCTTGAAGACTTAGCTAATATAAATGTTTCTGATTTAACACAAGAAGCTTATAGATTGATAGATAATATTAATGGTAATATAAGGTTTGAGATAAATGTCAACTAATCCTAATAAAAGATTACCAGAAAACCCTTCTAATAGTAGAGAATTAAAGTATCCTCATTTTAGAGCTGAACAAGATGTAAATGGTAATAAAACTGTTACGAGTCGTATACCCGGAGAT
>Ga0070754_10001966_pt1 | contig 15619 bp, 3 predicted proteins | sample VirMetDEL_Sep_01_FD_75181 | JGI IMG/M metagenome (GOLD analysis project Ga0070754, IMG submission 75181) | Aqueous microbial communities from the Delaware River and Bay under freshwater to marine salinity gradient to study organic matter... | ecosystem: Environmental > Aquatic > Marine > Coastal... | reverse complement strand
TACCACTATTGAAATCGATCATTGAAATTCGACCAAGTCTCGCTCCATAAGTGCTGTAGTCTTGCCAGTATGCAGTTCTAGAACCAATGTACGTTGTAGATGAATCGCCTGTAGAGTTTAACCACAGTTGATCATCATACGCATATATAATAGCATCACGAGTTTGGTTGCCACCGCCACTATTAGTTACACTAAATCCAATACTAACACGATCATTGCTATCAATTGATGCTACGTTAAATTTTGAATCTAGTAATAGCATACGGTGAATGCTTCCGTCTGCTATACTGTCTTCATAGATGTGTAAATTTGCACTAGGCGAACCTGTGCCTATACCTACATTACCGGTATCACCTTTAATACGAACACGTTCTGTTTCAGCGCCGCCTGCTTTCTGTGGACTAAAGAAAATGTCTTTAGCTGTGGCACTGCCGCTACCGGAAGTCGATAATTTTAAATTTCGGTCCCATGCATCCATTTCAAAAACAGATCCATCTACAGTGAGTCTACCTTCAAAGTTAACGTCTGTACCACCTATTAAAACTTCACCAATCCCAGAGTATAAAGAAATAACCGGTTGACCACCTACGTCGACTGCAAAATCTGCTTTTCCGCTGTTACCACTTGCGCCATTAATTAATGTTTGACCACGAACATCTAATTTTCCTAGCGGATTATCAGTACCAATACCGACGTTGCCAGAAGAATCAATATCAAGTCTTCTATTATTAGACGAATCTGCTATAGAGAAGTTAGTATTGTTTGAGATACCTGTTACGTTTTTGCCAATTTTCCAGTCTATACCAGTTGAAGCACCGATATAAATTGAATTACTTGTAGCACCGCTTTGGTTATTTACAAAGTATGCAGTGGGTGTAGCTGCAGTTCCATTTGCCCCTAAACTACCTCTAACATCTAATTTAGAACTAGGAGTTATAGTACCAATACCAAATCTTTGATCGTCTAAGTCAAAAAAGAATGGAGTTGTTAATCCTGTGATATCACTTCCGACTGTTGTTTGCTGTGCTGCAGCATAATGTATTTGCATTGCTGTGTTAGTAAATTCTAATGCAGTGCGCTTACCACTAAAGTTATCAAAAGAACTTACATAACCTGGCGAACCTGACTTAGGATCAATACCATAGCCAAGCAACCAACCTCCTGAACTGAACATTGTACCTAGTGTAGCAAGTGTATCTGGATTATTATTATAATGTTGTCGTAGAACTTTACTTCCAGCGGTGCCGCCAAGAGCTGTACCTGCTGTAATTGCACCGTCAACTTGCAATTTTTCAGTTGGAGTAGTTGTACCTATGCCAACTTTGCCTGACGATCTAAATGTTACTGCAGGAGCAGATGCTGAATTTACCCCGTCTGTGTACACAAAGCCAAGACCACCGTCGCCAGTCCAGGCACTACTTCCGCCATTGTACATAAACCAGTTCTTACCTGAAGCGTTTGTTAATCTAATTCCTCCGCCGGTTGTACTATTACTCGAAATTACTAGTTCATTTGGTCCGTCAACATTACCAGTATATGTACCACCTGCAATATGTAATTTTCCATCTGGCGTTATAGTGCCAATACCAACGTTGCCGTTTTGCAATATAGTGAATTGAATACTTGCGTCCATGTTAGTCTTGTCTGCTGTAATTCTAAATTCACCCGCAGATGACATACCAAATGCACGGTCGTAGTTTGCATTTTCTAATTCAAAATATGCCCAAGAACCTGTTCCTGATCCTTGTAAGTGCAAGTTAGGATTAGATCCATAAATGTGTGCTGTTGGACCGTATGTAGCTGTTGGAGCATTTGTGCCAATACCAACGTAGTTGTCACTAGTAATTGTCATCCATTCTGCGTTAACGGCAACGTCATTGTCTTGTCCTAATTCAACAGTATTGCCAAATACGAATCTGTCAGTGCCTTCTTCCCAAAGTATCATTGGGTTGTAGTTTGCTGCAGTAGGACTGCTATAACGCTGGAACACCATACCAATGTCATTACTAGGCGTTGCTTGTCCATAGTTAAGTGTAATAATAGCGTCTTGTACGTTTAAGTTAGTTGTGTTAACAATTGTAGTTGTACCGCTTACCGTTAAATTTCCAGTAACAGTAGCATCACCGTTTACTGTAAAATCTTGGTCACTGTGAGTTGTACCGCTAGTAACACGCAATCTGGCAGTTGTGCTTCCGTTTCTGCTTAATAACATATCTCTATTAAATGATTTAATTTCGCCATCAATGAAAACTGGATCACCAAAGTAGAAATCAGGTCTATCAGTATAAAAATGTGCGTAATTAGTATTGTTGGCACCAATTTGTATTAAACCCGAAGTAGATTGAATGTTTAAATAGGTGGCGCCACTAGCTTGATCTAAGAATAGTGTGTCACTGCCAAAATCTAGTGTATCGGTTCTTGTGCGACCATTTACGTGTAGTTTTTTAGAAGGATTAGTTATACCAATACCAACATCACCGCCTGCAGCATTAATTGCAATTGGATTATTACTATTATGAACAAGTTCAGAATATGCTGCATGATTTTTTAATAGTAGTGTATGTGACCATCCACTGTTTGCTATACCTACGCCGCCTTCACCGTCTACAAGCCTAAAATATTGACCGTTACTTCTTGCCCTGATATTAATTGTATCACCGGTCGTATTTTGAGGTTCTCGGTATAATCCATTACTAAAACGAACAGTTCCATTTACATCCAACGAAGATGCAGGTGTGTTCGTACCAATACCAACATTGTTAGAACTATCAACTACAATACCAATACCAGAGCCGCCGCCTGCAGCAATACCTACATAATCACCACTTCCTGATCTAAACTGTACACCAACATCACCTGTTACGGGTGATGTTTCTAATTTTAAGTCAAGTGTTCTAGTGCCTTTTGCCCAGCTTTGTAAACCATCTGGAGCAACAGTGCCAACACCAACTCTATGATTAACACTATCTACTACAAATGTAGGACTATCAACACTTAGTCCAGCAAATACAGCATTATTAGTTCCGTCAACGACTGTACTACCATCTATTTGTAATACGCCGCCTACAATGTTAATCGTACCATCATCATTGACTTGTAATATACCGTCGATGTTACTAATAATTGCCATTTATTTTAATCCTCTGTCATTTATAATATTTATTAGAGTGCCGCTACAGTAACGGCTGTCGTAGCCCCGCCTAAGAACACTGTTACTGTTATATTTGCGTTTACACTGGTACTCAAGTTTTCAACTGTACAAAGAAGTTTTGATCCGCTGGCAATGCCGGTTGCGTTAGTGAAACTCACACTAAAATCATTTCCACTATACGGCCCAGTATTAGCTGTTAAGTTATCTACTGGAGCGCCGCCAAATTGGTGTACAACTGTATAGTGTTTTGCTACACTATAACCACTAGTACTACAGTTAAACATTACTGTCATTACTTGCGCACCATGCTCATTATCAACACTAAAAATATCTTTTGTGTAGTCACCAGCGGCGTTAACACCATCATTTGCTAATACTGTTTTAGAAAATGTGTATATACCAGCAGCATTACCGTTCGCTTCACTAATAATATTTTCTGCTTTAACATTACCTACTACTTCTAGTTTTTCAGTTGGAGCATTATTACCAATACCCACATCGCCAGCTGATGTTATTCTAACAACTTCAGTCGGAGTTCCTGCATTAGAAGTTGTTAACGCTATTGACGTATTACCACCGGTTGAATATGCCTTAATATCCATTAAGCCGCTAGTAGTGTTGTACGACAATTTACCTGCATTGTTAGTATTAGGTGCAGTTCCAAAATCAATACCGCCGCCGTAAACTGTTAACTTTTCCCATGGACTATTTGTACCAATACCAACATTGCCAGCAGTACTAATTGTCATACGTGGCGTACCTTGTGTACCAAGTACAAGTGGAGTGCTTGTGCCGCTTGCCCAAAGCCATGCTTGGTTAGGATATGAACTGTGTGTGCTACTGTGCATACCCATGCTAACATTACCAGCACCAGTATCACTATTTGCAATAATGCGAGATCTACTTGTTGTACCACTTGTTGGGTTACGGAAATAAAAGTTTGTGCTAGCGTTTTGCGATTTATAAACATCTAGTATATCACTCGGAGCATTAGTACCAATACCAACATTACCTGTTGAATGTTCAACACGCATTGCTTCTGTTGTTCCGCTTTGGAATTTAATTCCGCCCTGCTGTGCATTTAAAATTAATCCACCGCTAGCATTAGAAGCCGTACTCATTACACCAGCATCTGTCCAGCTAGCAACACCATTATACGTCGAGCTAGTAGCATACAAATCAAATGTTGCAGAATCTGATAACATACGAATGTTTGCTCTGGCGCCTGTTCCTGAGTTAGAATTTTCACTCAGTATAGTTGATGTAGCATTTGTGTTATGATGAACATGTAATCGCTGAGCAGGTGCGCTAGTTGACACACCAACGTTACCGGCATCTAGTATAGTTAAACGTTCTGTACTACTATTAGATTGAAAACGAATGTTACCACTTTCTAAGTTTTTAGTAATCAAATCGCCTGTAGTACCATCGTGGACAATCTGTGCATAATCACTACCATCGCCGTCGCCGTTGCTGTTGCCATCTAATATAATTTGTGCTCCAGTGCCGCCTGTGCTACCAAGTAACAGTTCTGCCCATCCGCTGCGAATAATGTCAACACTATAACTAGGAGTTGTAGTACCAATGCCAACGTTACCGTTGTTATCAACTACCATATGAATAGTAGCAGTATCAGGATCGGCAGTGCCGCTACCAATCATTAATCCATTTGTATCATTGTTGTTAGTGTCGAAAAGTAATTGTATACCTGAAACACTTTGCAACTTTGTAGTGTTAGTGCCATTAATTGTGGTATCGTAATCAAAATTTAACGAAGAAGAGCTATAAGTGCGTCCTTGCACTAGATCAGTATTAACAGTTCCGGTAAAGACATCATTATTTGTAGTATTACCACGTATTGTTACGCTATCAAGTGTATCGCTTTCTGATGTTATGTAACCAGTGCTGTTATTGAAACTTAGTGTAAGCGTGTCATTAGTTGGATTGATTGTAGCAGTGATATCACCAGTACCAGTAACAGTAAATGTATCACCGTTACTATCTGCTACTGCGTCATTTGATCCATCTGTAATAGTTTTAAACGCATGGTTATCTGCTACATTCCAGTCAATTGTACCAGTTCCTACGTTTGTTACGTGACCTTGTGATGTTACAGAGATTTCATCAATAAACGTGTTAGATGCAGCACTAATAACTGTGTTAGCGCCTGTTACGTTGTGATTAACAGTTACTTGGTTTGTTGCACTTACTACAACATTCATATCAGTACCGTCAACAAAAGTAATAGTTTCGCCTAAATCAACTACTTCTGTAGTAGATCCATCCGAAATACTAATACTGCTATTTTGTAAACTACTGTTAGGAACATTTGATGTGCTAATAGTTGCGTTGCTTGCTGCGCCAGGAGTATGCGTGATACCAATACCAGTACCAGCAGTTAAATCTTCGATGTAATTGTCATCTGTGCTTAACAGTCTATAATAATTCGTACCATCACTAGTTTGTTCCCAGTGTATATTGCTTTCGCTCCAGCGTAATGCTACGTTTGTGCTAGTACCACGCTCGATTTCAATGCCAGCATCTTGACTAGGAGCACCTGTTTCATCCGAATTAAGCAAAAGAGTATTGTCGCCAATTTCTACAGTATTGCTATTGACAGTAGTTGTTGTACCGCTTACAGTTAAGTTACCAGCAATGATAACAGTACCGGTGTTGTCACCATGTGTTGCTGGGTCAATAGTAAAGTTAGCAGGACCACGCAAGTATCCACTAGTTGTAATGTTACCTACACTGATATCATTAGTTGTTGTATTACCACGTCCTGTAACGCTATCTAATGTACTTGTGTTGTTAATTGTTAGTGTATCAGTTGCACTTATTACTGCATTAATGTCTGTTCCATCAACAACGGTTAGTGTATCGCCGCCGTCGATGTCTTGTGTTGTAACACCGTCAGTAATTGTCCATGTTGTGCTAATACTACTTGTGCTTGCGGCTGTTACGTGTCCTTGTGCGTCAATTGTAAGCACAGGAATTGCAGTACTGCTACCATAACTACCAGCAGTTACACCCGAATCAGCATGTCCTAATGTTAGTGTATCTGTACTAATAGTTGCTTCAATTTGATCACCTGGTGTAACAGTTAGTGTGTCGGCATTACTATCGGCTGTAGTTGTATTTGTACCATCAGTAAATGATTGATAAGCATAGTTATCAGCAACATCGAAGTCAATAGCACTTGTACCAACACTAGTAACGTGTCCTTGTGCGGTAACTGCAATTTCATCTACGAAAGTATTAGTTGCGGCAGTGATTGTACTATTAGCACCAGTTACATTATGATTAACTGTTAGTGTTCCTGTAGCACTTACAACAACATCAATGTCTGTACCGTCGGCAAATGTGATTGTATCACCTAAACTAATAGTTTCAGTTGTTGTGCCGTCTGTAATATCGATGCTGCTATTTGCTAAACTACTGTTAGGTAAATTAGTAATACTAGTCGACAGTGCTACGTTACCTGTACCATCAAATCCAACTGCGCTTGCTGTTACTGCTCCCGTTAAACTAAAATCACGTGAAGTTGCTAATGCTGTTGCTGTATCTGCATTACCTGTTAAATCACCTGTAACATCTACTGTTATACTTGTAGGAAGTCCGATAGTTACAGTTTGTCCACTTGCTGTAGTTTCAATTTCGTTTGCTGTGCCAGATATTGTTAAACTTTGACTGTCTAAGTAAATTGTGCCAGTGCCGGTGTCGCCTGCTGTTTCTAAACTTGCTCCGCCAATTTGTGCATCAACATATGCTTTTGTTGCAGCATCCTGCGCATTTGTAGGATCTACTAAATTAATAATCCCGTTGCCGTCCATGTCTAAATCGCCAATTATTGTAACATTACCGCTACCATCTACTGCAATAAGATCATGATTTTCAATACCAAGCAAGTCAAGACCAACGAAACTTGCGTTACCAGTCATTAGTACTTCAATTGTGTCACTACTTTGTGGTGCTTGTGTAAATGTAACAACACCTGCGCTGTATGTAAAGTCGTCTGTTAATCGCATCAAAATACCGTTGAGAAAAACTAGTACTTTGTTTACGCTAGAGTTTTGTGTATCGAATGCTGTAGTGCTACCATCACCAACGAATTGACGTAGTGTAAACGCACCTTGAGAGCCGCCACCTGTTGCACTAGCAAAGTTTGACCCGTCCCAAATAAGTAAGTCGCCAGTTGTAACACTGTCGTACCACATATCGCCTAAGTCAGGATTAGTTGGCTGTGAGCCACCATATTGTATAGGTCTATCAAATTCTAGTAAGCCATATCCTTTTGTTTTTAAATATGTTCCTGCAGTGCCATCTGCTTCTGGAAAGCGATAACCACCGTGTAAAATTTTACCACTACTGGTATATGCTGTAAATCCGCTTGTGCCATCTATAGTTGTAGTTAGTGCATTATCACTGTATAATGCAAATGTACTAGTGGTTAATACGTCAACATAATAGTTGTTGCCATTTAATTCAGTTGTACCTTGTACGTCTTCGATTGTTACTAGTTCGCCATCAGTTAAATTGTGTGAACCTGTTGTAGTAATAACAATAGGATCTGCTAAACTAATACCACTAATAACAGAAATGTTGGGTTCGATTGCAAGACCTGCAAATTCTGGTTTGCCTGTAAAGAATACTTGTTGTCCAATGCTTAGTGGACTACCGACTGTGCCGGCACCATTGATTGTGTTATCTGTCGCAACTGTACTCAGTGTGTTATCGCCAAGTTCTTGTAGGTTTTGGTCTAAGTCAAATAGCACATCAGCAAGATTGTCACTAGTACTATTTGTAAAACCTGAGGTATCAATAAAAACAGTGTCTTCATTCACTGTAATTTGTCCTGTACCTGTATCAACACTAAGACCTGCATCTGCATAAAACCATTGACGATTTCCACTAGTATCACTACCAAACAATCCACGCTGGCTACTATGTGCACTTGGCACACCTGTATCTGGTTCAGCATTTTTCAAATCCAAATATGAATAGCGATTACTGTCTGCGCTAGTACTTGGCGTCTTTTTGACTCTACCGCTTAGTAGTGATAATGTGTTATTACGCATTTAATGATTCCAATATACTCAATGTTAGTTTTAGTGCACTCCCTGTGCCTGCACTTGTTTTTATACTGTCACCATCTTCTAATACTAGTTTGCCTGTTAGCAAACTTGCTGCATCAGACCCTGGAATAGTAAAGTCTTTCACAAGTTCAGTCTCAGTAGTTGCACTTGTATCGTAGTGACTAAAAGTAACTGTAGCATCTGTTCCAGTTATATTTGCAACTTGTGCCATCAAGACAATTCCAGTAAATCCAGTCGGTGCTGTATAAACTACTGTGTTTGATGTTGTAATACTATATGTTACTGTTCTAAAAATGTTTAATGGAGTTGCCATGTTATTAACCTTCGATTGCTAGAATATATGGAGTTAAGACTGCGAATAAGGATCTATCAAAAGTTTCACCTTCGATAATACCAGCACTTGCATTAATTAGCAAGTCGCCGCCAATTCTGAAGTCACCTTTTTGGTCTGTACTAGTGAAAAATATCTGTCCTTGACCATCTGCATCTTCGACCACTTCATTGGCTTGCACTGGAAATCCGCCGTTTTCTGGCAGTGCAGTCGATAAATTGTTTCCTGCTCCTACATATTCAAATGTAATTGAGCTCGCTTGAATTAAACTTCTTTCGTAGAAGTTAACAGTTGCACCAGAGCTTGTATTTTGTAAAAATGTTTCTAAAATTGTTACTGTACTGACACCTCCAGCTAGTATTGTTGAAGTTTCAACAGTATAATATCGACTGTCACCTGCAATTTTAACTGCATCGCCATATTTTGGTCTAGTAGATAGTCCAGATATTGTAACTGTATTTGTTGTTTGTGTAATATTTGAATTTGTAGTGCCACTATATAGACTAGAACTAATACCTGTTGCACGTAGACCATTTGTACCAAAACTACAGTTGGAGTTTGTAAGTGAACACTGTCCACCGCTTTCGCATAAAATACCATCTTGACAACTTACTGTAAAGATACTAACAAGCTGTGCATAACCTCTGTTGATGATTCTAACACCAACACCTCCGAGGTTAATCTGTGTAAACGCATCGCTAACCATACTACGTGTGCCGGTTGCTAAATTTCCATCAATAAGCATTCCAACACCGTCGCTGGTAATACTTGAACAGTTTTGTACATATGGACTTGTTGTGATAAGTCCAGCGCCTGTAGTTGGAAAACAAACTGCCGCTGCACCACTGGTATGACCACGGAATGTTACACCGCTTACATAGCAAGCATTATTAAGTTCTAATATATTGTCAGTAGATGAAGCACCACGTATAGTAGTGCTACGTAAATTATCACCGATGACAGTAACACCAGCTGGAATTTCCAATGGATTTTGTACTGTATGATCGCCTGATTTTAAGAAAATTGTATCTTGTGCTTGTGCTACTAGCACTGCAGCATCTAGTGTAGCAAACGCTGTACTAATAGTTGTACCGTCTAGCGTATCATCACCGTCTTCTTTTACATAAAAAACATTAGCTGCAGCATCCGGGCGGCCTACTTCAACAATGCTTTCTCCGCCGCCAGATGCAGTGTCGTCTTTTTTGAAGTACATAATACCATCGTGGGTATTGATGGCTACTTCACCCAAATCTAATTGTGCTGTAGTAGGTACTCTACTAGGGACCGCACTTCTTCTTAGCTTAATTGTTCCAGACATATGTCTCACCTTCTAACATCGGCTATATAGCCAGTATTGCTCTAGTTATATAACTTTTTGAGCTTAATACTATTTATGTTAGAAAGTACCACCATCTATTGTACCGTAAAATTCGCCTGCTTGTATATCTTGGCTTCCAGTTGTCCAGCGATCAGTTGATTCATCAAACACAAAACTTACTGTTGATTCGGTGCCTCGATCGATTTCAATACCACTAGATCCTGCAGTTACACCTGCGCCAGTTTCGCCTTCGTTAAGTGTAATAATGTTGTCTGATACAACTAACTCTGTTGTGTTAACTGTAGTAGTTGTACCGTTAACTGTTAAGTCTCCAGTAATTGTAACATTTGCGCCAACTGACAAGTTATCAGTAATTGTAACACTGTTGGGCAATCCAATAGTTATTGTTTGATTGCTTGCTTGTGTTTCGATTTCATTAGCTGTACCGCTAAGTGTAAATGTTTGTGTAGTTAGGTTAACTGAACCAATACCTAAATCGCCGGCAAAGTTTAAGTCTACATCAGCTACGCTGTTATCAACATATGCTTTGATACTTTGTTGTGTAGCAAGAGCAGTATCGCTATCACTTGACAAATCATCTTCGTCTAGTATAGTACTAACAGTTACGCCACTATCAAGTGTAAACGAACCATCAATTTGAACATCGGGAACAATTGTTACTAATTGCGAACCTGTTGTAGTTGTTATAACAATTAAGTCACCAGCAGTATCTTTGATGCTTAAACTATCTGCTAAGTTAGTTGGAATAATAATTTCATTTTCGCTTGTGGCGCCAAGGAAATTAATACTTTCAGTTAAGTATAAATCTCTCCAACTATTAACACTTGTACCTAAGTCTCTAGTATCAGTTGTGTCTGGTACTAGGTTACTAGCAAATGTGCCATTAACAATAATAGCATCACTACCAGTACTACCTAGTGTAACGCTGCTAGAGAAGTCTGCACTATTTTGTACAGTTAGTGTACCATTAATAAATGTGTTACCGTTACTTGTGGCTACTTGGAATACTTCGCTTCCGCTAGCACCTATTGAGAAATTAGTGCCGTCGAATCTAAATCTATTGTCATCTTCAAGTTCATTTGCAGAACCGACTATAACAATTCTGTCGTTTGTTAAGTCTTGAACAATAGCACTTGCTAGTGTTGCTTCATTATTTACAGTTAAATTATCATCTACAGTAACAGTACCGCCTGTACTATTAATAGTTAAGTTACCCGAAGTTGTATCAATTGTATTATCATCTGTAACACCAATTCGAATGTTTCCAGAAGTTACACCAGTAAATGTACCTTCACCGAACTCAACAGGACCAGCGTCACCACTTATAACTTCGTTAGTGTTTGTAGCATCTTTTACGAAAGTAAATTTACCAGTACTTTCATCATAACCAAAGAAGCCAAGTTTAGCATTTGTACCTGTGTACCATTGGAACTCAATACCTTTATCTAATAGATTGTTTGATGTTGCTGCAGTTGTACCTGCTATTGTAACGATATTATCGTTGGTTGCAATTTGTCCGCTGATAGTTATGTCGTTAGTTACAGTTAAATCATTGCCGATTGTTACATCGTTTGGCAGGCCAATTGTAAGTGTTGTACCACTACTGTCTGTTTCAATTTCGTTAGCAGTACCTAAAATATCAAATACTTCAGTACGAAGATTTACACCACCTTGCGAACCTGTATCGCCTTGGAATTCTAGTGCAACGTTTGCTTCTACTGTATCAACATACGCTTTAATACTTTGTTGTGTAGCAAGAGCAGTATCACTATCGCTTGACAAGCTATCTTCGTCTAAGATTTCACTAACAGTAGTTGTTCCTACGCTAGTACCAAGTGTGAAGTTACCTTCAATAGTTGTGTTCGGATACAATACTATTCTGCGATCACCCGACGTAGTTTTAAATAAAATCATGTCGCCGCTTGTTTCAGTAATGCTTAATGCATCTGACAAGTTTGTAGGAATAACAATTTCGTTGTCGCTTGTTGCGCCTTCAAATGTTACGCTTTCGTTTACAAACAAATCTTTCCATGCTTCGCCTGTTGCGCCCAACGCATATGTATCGTTAGCACTTGGAATAATACTGTTTGTAACTTTAGCATTAAGTGTTAGTATGTCGTTATTAACATCATCACCTAGTGTGACTCCACCATCGGTACCAAGTGTGCCATCGATTGAAACGTTGCCTCCGATGTAAACATTTTCAACAATACCAACACCACCTGCAACAGTAAGTGCACCAGTTGTTGTACTGGTAGAACCAACAACACTGCCAACATCTAATGTTTCACCAACTACTAAATCTCCGTTTACATTTGCATCTCCTGTTGCTACTTCAACAGTAAACACGCCTTGGCCAACATTTAGTGCTGTTCCATTAAATGTAAAGTTAGCGTCATCTTCTAAAACACCACCTGTTCCAACAATTACAATTCTATCATTTGTTAGTGTACTGTTTGATAATGTGCTAGTAACTGTAAGCGTACCTGCGATATCAGTATTACCTGTTGCTACATCAACAGTAAAGTTTCCTTGGCCAATATCAAACGTGGTACCGTCGAATGTCAGGTTTACGCTATCTTCCAATGATCCTGCTGTTCCTGCTAATACTAATCTAGTATCAGTTAAATCACTTACAGTAGCCGTACTAATAACTACTTCGCCTGCACTATCTGGAGTAATATTAATGTTGCCGTTGAAATCAGTACTAGTAATATCATTACCGTCAATAGTAATATTATCTATTGCTGCAGCACCACTAATGGTTAATGTAGTTCCATCAAATGTTAAGCCAGCACTATCTTCTAGTTCGCCACTTGTACCAGCAAGTACAACACGACCGCTTGTAAGATCTTCGATATTAGCACTTGCTAATATTGCTTGTGTGTTAACATCAATATTGCCAGCAACTGTTAATGTTGTACCATCATATGCTAAGTCTGCGTTATCTTCCAATGATCCGCCTGTGCCAGCAAGTACAACACGACCGCTTGTAAGATCTTCAATTGTAGCACTTGCTAATGTTGCTTCACCATCTACTTCAAGTCCTGCGTTAACATAAACATCACCGTTTACAACATTAACTGTAAAGTTGCCTTGTCCAACATCGAGTGTTGTACCATCAAATGTAAGGTCTGCACTATCTTCTAGTAACCCATTAGTACCAGCAAGTACAATTCTATTATCAGTTAAGTCGCTAACAATAGCACTTGCTAGTGTTGCTTCTCCTGACACAGTTAAATCGTCATCTACTTCTACTGTTCCACCGGCACTGTCTAATATTAAGTTACCTGCTGTTGTATCAATTTCGTTAGAAGCACTAACACCAATTTGTATAGCATTGATCGTTGCACTTCCGAGATCAACATTACCAAATACTGCATCGCCTACTGTGCCACTAAATACTTCCGATGTATTAGTTGCGTCTGGTATATAAGTAAATTTGCCTGAACTTTCGTCGAAACCAAAGAAGCCAAGTTTATCATTTGTACCATCATGCCAGCGGAATTCTATACCTTTATCTTTATTATCATTTAATGTTGGTGCAGTATCTCCACCTAGTGTAAACACTGGATCGTCGATTGTAACGATTGTACTGTTAACTGTTGTAGTTGTGCCGTTAACAACTAGATCACCATTTACTTCTAAGTCACCGCCCATGTAAGTGTTTCCAGTAGCAACATCTACTGTAAAGTTTCCAACTCCGATATCAAATGTTGTTCCGTCAAATGTAAAATTAGCATCATCTTCTAATTCTCCACTTGTACCTGCAACAACAATTCTGTTATTTGTTAGGTCTTCTACATTAACACTTGCCAATGTTGCTTGACTGTTTACATCTAATTGTCCGTCTACATCTAGCGTACCAGCAACTTGTGTATTTCCTGAAGCAACATCTACTGTAAATTCGCCAGTAGCTCCGACATTAAATATAGTACCATCAAACGTAAAGTTTGCGTCATCTTCGATAGCACCACTTGTTCCGGCGATAACAATTCTGTTATCTGTCAAATCAGACACAATAGCACTTGCTAATGTTGCTTCAACAGATACAGTTAAACTTCCAGTAACAGCAAGTGTAGTACCATTAAATGTTAAGTCAGCACTATCTTCAATAGCACCGCCTGTGCCTGCTAATACAACACGACCACTTGTTAAGTCTTCAACAACGGCACTAGCAAGTGTTGCTTCACCATCTGTTTCTAATGTGCCTAAAGCATAAACGTTGCCAGTTGCTTGCTGAACTGTAAAGTTTCCTGAACCGATACTAAGTTCAGTACCATCAAATGTTAAATCTACAGTATCGTCTAACGATCCTGCTGCGCCTATAACAACAATACTATTAATGTTTAGATCTTGAACACTGGCGCTTGCTAATGTTGCTTCACCATCTGTTTCTAGTGTACCTTCAATATATGTGTTTCCTGTTGCCGAATTAACAGTAAACTGTCCAGTTGAACCGACTTGAAAAGTTGTTCCGTTAAACGTAAAGTCTTCACTACCTTCTAATTCGCCATTTGTTCCAGCAAGTACAATTCTTGTAGCAATTAAATCTTCAACGTTAAGACTTGCAATAGTACCTTGTCCGTCAACTTCCAATGTGCCTAATGCATATGTATTTCCTGTTGCCGAATCAACAGTAAAGTTTCCTTGACCGATATTAAATGTTATGTTGTCAAAAGTAAAATCCGCACTATCTTCTAGTTCACCAGTTGTGCCTACAAGTACAATACGATCAGTTGTTAAGTCTGTTACATTTACACTTGGAAAAGTTGCTTGGCCGCCTGCACTTATTGTTCCAGTAAACGAACCATTTCCAAATGCAACATCGCCTGCTGCACCGCTGAATATTTCTGCTGTATTAGTTGCGTCTGGAATAAATGTGAATACTTGTGCACTTTCATCATATCCAAAGAAGCCAAGTTTAGCATTTGTACCATTATGCCAGCGAAATTCAATGCCACGATCTTTACTGTCATTAGTAACTGGCAGAGAATCACCACCTAATGTAAAGATTGGATCATCAATTGTAACTGTTGTACTGTTAACTGTTGTAGTTGTGCCATTAACAACTAAGTCTCCGTTAACTTCTAAATCACCATTTGCAACTGTATCTCCTGTTACATCTAAGTTACCTCCTACTGTGATGTTGGATGTAGTTGTAATAGTTGTAGCTTGCACATCTGCCGCAAAAGTATTACCTTGAATAGTTAATGTGCCATTTATTCCAGTATTACCTGTTGCCCAATCGATTGTAAATTTGTTTAATCCATCGCCAAATTTAAAATCACCATCTGCATCGATTTGTAATGCTTGTGTTCCTGCTGTATAAAAATCAAGTTGGTCATTGTCTGCACCTGCACTAGTTTCAGCAATAATGTATGTGTCTTGGTCAACATCTTTAACGCCGCCTAATGATCCCCAGTTAGTACCGTCGTATCCTTCAAACGTGCTGTCCGATGTGTTATAACGGATCATACCTTGCTCTAATGTTACAGGACGCTCAAAAGTTGTTCCAACTGGAATAGTAATAGCACCTGTACTATCAACTTTAACATCTGAACTTAGTATAATTCTACCTGATCCATTTGGGTCTAAAATTATATCGCCATTGGTATTAGTAGTGCTCATTGTATTGACACTAAAGAAGAAATTTCCTAAGTTTGCTTCGTCTGCATCAATATTACTAAAGTTAGTGCCTT
>Ga0070754_10001965_pt1 | contig 15624 bp, 26 predicted proteins | sample VirMetDEL_Sep_01_FD_75181 | JGI IMG/M metagenome (GOLD analysis project Ga0070754, IMG submission 75181) | Aqueous microbial communities from the Delaware River and Bay under freshwater to marine salinity gradient to study organic matter... | ecosystem: Environmental > Aquatic > Marine >... | reverse complement strand
TCACGCCAGACAGGTCACCCCGCACGTAAGACAGGTCGCCCCACACGCCAGTCAGATCACCACTCACGCCGGTCAGGTCGCCCCGCACGCCAGTCAGATCACCACTCACGCCGGTCAGGTCACCACTCACGTAAGACAGGTCGCCCCACACGCCAGTCAGATTACCACTCACGCATTTGCCCTTATTCCAGTAAGTTTTTTTATTTCTCTTTAACTTTCTCTTCATTCTCTTTCTCCTTTGTGTTGGTTGTTTAAAAATCAACTGTTGTTAAGAAATTCCGCAACATCGGTTAAATCGTTAAAGACATTAGCCCCATTATTACAAACCAAATCATTTACTGCTGTCAGTGATTTGATTTGCCCTTCGTCAAAGACTTTATCTTCGTCCTGTTCCAAAAAACAAAATACTGTCTGTTGTGGTCGTTTGTTGCTGTCGTCCACAGCTTCGGCTATTGCATACAATCCAGTCATTTTTGGCGTTATGACAAAGAGACTAAAATCACATTCCTTTCTCTGCTTCAATTCTTCTGCCTGACATTCGGGAGTCCAATCATCGACAACTGGGTTATAATAATCAATTTTCAACATTTTTATGAGTTCATCCCGCCATGTAGATTCATTACATGTACCCCCAAGAAACACTTTACTCATTCTCTTTCTCCTTTTGGTTGGTTGTTTAAAATAATTTTTGACAAACTTTTGTTTTTATCATAAATTAAAATTATAATTAAAATTAAAACTTGTAAAGGAGAAATATGGAAATCGTAGAATTAATCAATACAAGCGGAGTCGACCGGAGAGATATAGCAGAACACTTGGGTATATCTTATCAGAGCTTGGGGAACCGAATAGGGCGTTTTGTACAATGGAAAAAGGGAGAGATCGAAAAGATTGAAAAGTTTATTACTAAAAAAACTAAAGACAATTAATGGAGAGGGGCTACATAAGATTGTGGCGAAAGTCACTAGACTCAAGAGCGTTCCTGAATGCAGAACTCTGGCAGCTGTGGACGTATTGCCTCATGAAAGCAACTCATAAGGACAGATGGGTGGTTATGTCTACCGGCAAAGGAGAGACCGAAGTACTTATCAAAAAGGGTCAATTTGTGTTTGGTCGCAAAAAAGCTGCGTCTGAATTAAGATCGAAACCATTTTCGACGTACAAGAGGCTCCTAAAATTAAAAAAGCTCGGAAATATTACCATCCAGAGTAACACCCATTACAGCGTTTTAAGTATATGTAATTGGGAGACTTACCAAAACCCGGCAGAATCAACAGAACACCCAAAGGAACAGGCAGGGAACAGGCAAGGAACAACCAAGGAACAGGCAAGGAACACAGACAAGAACAATAAGAACAATAAGAACAATAAGAACAATAATAATAAACACATTTTTTCTAACTCTCCTTATTTTTCTTTTGAGCTTTTTGAGAAGAATCTTTTAAAGGAAGGATGGGCTGAAGAGAAGATCAGGCACTACTTTGACGCTGCGAGAGACTATTCTGAGGCCGATCCTGGTAAGAAGTACGGCAATTGGATCTCTGCGGTTAAAAACTGGGATAGACGCAACCCATTTAAGGAGGATTATTTTGCAACGTGAGCGGCGGGTATCATCACAGCGTGAGCAGATCGAAAAAGAACTAAAGGAGTATTACATCGTTTCAGGCGAAAAACCTCATGGCACTTTTAAAGAAGTCTGCGATATCTGGCAAAGGCACCTGGGTTTGATTCCAGGAGATAGAATCTCAGATTGCTTTGCGAGAGCCATGAGGCTGGCGGGACGCTTTAAGCTAAAACCAGCTATAGTCCTTGAAGCCTGGGAAGAAATCAAAAAGGAAACCCCTTTTGACCATGGCGTAAATAAAGATATTTTGGAGGGCTCTTATTTCACTGAAGGGTCAATGCCCACCTTTTACAAAAAGTACGTAATACCCGGTGACCCTACACGAAGGTATTATCTCAGTGACTTGATGGCAATGGCAAAGAGAGATGAATTGGAACAACCAGGAGTATAAGACTATGGACCAACTAAGGGAGATACCATGGAAATAAAAAAATTATGCAAAGACGTTCATGATTGGGCGAAGTTAAAAGGCTGGCGCACTGACGATGTTAATCCGAAAAACATTCCAACGGAACTTTGTTTGATGCACAGCGAATTATCAGAAGCGTTGGAGGAATATCGCAAAAATGAAAAACCTCATGTAGTCTATTATAAAAACCAAAAACCGGAAGGCATTCCAATCGAGTTGGCTGATGTTGTGATAAGGATCGCTGATACTTGCCAGCATTACGGAATTAATCTTGAGGATGCCATTGCCCAAAAGATGATTTTTAATAAAACGAGATCCTACCGACATGGGAACAAAATATGTTGAGAACCTCACAACCAACCAGGAGTATAAGACTATGGACTATACACCATACGGACCTGAATGGGTCAAAGAAGTCAAAAAGATGAACAAAGACTCGCTTGTGGAAATGTTGAAAGGAGCATTGATCACAAACGAAAACCTCAAAGCAGAGGTGCGCGATATCCAGGAGGCTGCTGATACTGTTGATACAGATGCGGACTCACAAAAAAAAGGATACTATTGGGAACAGCACTTTAGTGGGTGGCATAAACTAAAAAAATGGGCAATTCCAGTAGGCCATAAAGCTAGTCCAAATATCCCAAATGGTAAGCAATCATGAAAAAACCAATTAAGAAAACATCAGCATTCTACCTCCTCAAAACATTCATGATGAAAAAAACTCTTTCTGACTGTTTAAAGAGAAAAGAATGCCCATACTACGCTAAAATCAAGAAGTTTATTAAAATAAGCTGTGAGATTATATCATATTGCTGCATAGGGTGGATGAAAAGACATGATAGACAGATTGTAATTGTAATCAATTGGATGGCTGGTATAGGTTGGATAGTGGTTCTGTTTTATGTTTTAATTAATGAGGGGTGTGTATGAGTTATGTAATGGCAGCTGATGCTCTTTTGATGGCAATCGAAGAACTGGAAATTTTGAAAGAAGAAAATAATAAAATTGAAGACGGTTTAGATTATATCATCCATGATATCCGAAAATCATTGAAATTAGTGGCTTTAATTCATCAAATAACTGAGGGAAAATTATGAAAATGATTGTGGTAGGGAATGGAATGGTATCAAAGCCTCAAGGCTATCTAATTGATAAATTCGATACCGTAATACGCCTAAGTCGTTATAAAATAAAGGGATATGAATGTTTAATAGGAACAAAAACAGATATACACGTAGTAGCCAGAGTGGAAAATTCAGATCCATCAAACAAGATATGGATAGGAAACCCTTTAGGATTATCCTCTACCCCACAAAAGACGATATCGGAGGCTTACCCAAATGGATATGTGATAAACAATCGAATGCAGCAAATATATCAAGAAACGGGTATGAGTGATGGTGAACATCCAACACTTGGGCTGCTGGCTATTTTCATGGCGTTGGAGCATGGAAAGTATTTTTATGATCTACCTATAACCATAACCGCTTTAGATTTTATGCAGCTAGATTGGCCCAGTTACTACTACGACCTAACCCCAAGAAAAAGGATATGCCCCCATCACAACATGAGTAAGGAAAGAATGGTAGTGAAAGAGTTGATGCAAAAGGGGCTTGTGAAGTTACTGCTAAAAGAAGATATCATTAATCTCGACGATAATGCTCCACCAGTAATTTGCCCTTGCATAAAGAATTCAAATGAAAAAGTTTTATGAAAAAACGCATCCTAAAGCTCCTACGAAAAGAAGCAATTCGTCATGCAGAGGAAATTGACCGACTGGACGAAATAAAACACATCTTTGGTGTCCTAGTTGCCAACTATTACAAAATACCCCGCCGGGAAAGGGGAAAATACAGATTAGCATTGGAGGAATTGAATGAAGATTGTAAATAGAAATGAATTTCTTAAATTGCCTCCCGGTACAATAGCTATGAAATACCAACCCTGTGTATTTGGTGAAATCTTTATAAAAGAAGAAACTATAGGAGAAAGTGGGGATTTTTTTCTTCAATATCCACTTACTTGTACACAAAGTGAGACTACTGTGGAGGAGGTTGGTTTGCTTTTTGATGCACAAGAAAACAAAACTTCGCTTAAAATGGATTTTGATTGTTCGCAAAGGGATGGGTGTTTTGACGAAAAGCAGCTATTTGCCGTTTATGAAAAGACTGATTTAGAAGGGTTGATCAAAAGATTAAATGATTGTCTGGTTTGTTAAAAATTTTAGAGAAATGCAAAATAAGAAGATTGAGAATATCCCAATCTTAATTCCAGGCTGCCCATATATTTGGTTAATTAAACAGGAGAAATGATGATTCATGTTGCGAAGGTGAAGTGTTTTATTGATGAGGATGTTCTTGTGCAGTTTTTTGAGGATGGGGGCACTAGGGTATTGTGTCATGACGTTCAAACGTGTAAAATTTGTCCTTATAAAGTTGATTATAAGGTTGAATTTAGATTTGGGAGGAAGGTAGCACTTGACAATGCCTCCTGAATAATTGTACCTTCAAAAAAAGACATTATAGTACTCTTTCGAGGAAGCTCGGTCCCCCAAGTACCGGGCTTTTTTATCGGTAACACCCAATCTATTAATATTTTATTAACAATTTGTTAACATTGTTGTTGACTATGTTGATAGAATACTGTATTATATGGGTATGGTAACTGGTCGCCCAACTAAATACGGTCCACACATAATCCAAAAAGCGCAAGAATATTTCCAAAAATGGGAACCGTATTACGAATGTCCTGTTGAAAAACAAGATAAAAACGGCAATGTCACCACAGAAATGAAAAGAGTACCAAACGGTGCTCCAACAGCTTTACGACTTGCCGACCATCTTGGCATAAACCGTTGTACCGTCTTCGATTGGGAGAATAAATATAAGCAGTTTTCCGACTGTATAAAAGAAGGAACTAAAAAATGCTTCAGAACTGGCATGTATGAAAATGGCCTAACTGGCGAATGGAGTGCTGCAATGGCCATATTTTTAGGGAAAAACCTGCTTGGCATGTCAGACAAGAAAGAGGTCATGGGAGCAGGCGGAGGACCGTTAGTCGTAACTCTAAGTAAAGAAGATGAGGATATTTAGACTTAATGGCCGCTTTTAAACTAACTGAGAAACAGCAGGAAGCCAACAAAACGGTGTTTTCGAGTGGCGCAGAGCATGTACTCCTCGAGGGTGGTTCAAGGTCGGCTAAAACTTTCTTAATTCTGCGAAATATTGTACTTAGATCGCAAAAAGCCCCTAAATCACGTCATGCAGTATTAAGATTCAGATTTACTGATGTGAAATCCTCCGTGGTTTTCGATACGTTCCCCAAAGTAATGGATTTGGCTTATCCGGGCTTAAAATACACCATTAACAAAACAGATTGGTTCTGCCGATTTGAGAATATGTCAGAGATTTGGTTCGGTGGTTTGGATGATAAAGAGCGCACAGAGAAGATTTTGGGCAAAGAGTATGCTACTACATTTTTGAATGAATGCAGTCAGATATCCAATGAAGCCAGACAAATGGTAGATACGCGCCGCGCCCAAAAGGTTTCGCAAGTAGTGAAGGGTTTACCCGACAAGGAATTACCGCTCAGGGCATATTACGATTGTAACCCTCCTTCTAAAGCTCACTGGTGTTATAAGTTGTTTCACGGGAAGCAGGATCCAGACAGCAAGACACCGCTTAAAAGCCCCGATAATTACGTGTTTATGAAGATTAATCCAGCTGACAATCAGGATAACTTACCACAAACTTATCTTAAATCTCTAGAAAATATGTCATCCAGGTACAAAAAAAGATTTTGGTACGGAGAGTATGCAGATGAAAATCCTAATCAGTTGTTTTCCGACGTGTCCATCGACCAGTACCGTGTCACTGATGGCGCAGTACCCGAATTTGTCCGGGTGGTTGTTTCTGTTGACCCTTCCGGGTCTGGGGACGTTGATAATATTCATAACGATGCTATAGGGATAACAGGGGTCGGGTTGGGGATAGATGGTAATGCGTATTTGCTTGAAGATAACACCGTAAAGGTCGGCCCTGCCACATGGGGCAAAATAGCCACTGATACATATGATAGGCTTGGTGCTGATGTCATTGTCGGTGAGAAAAATTATGGTGGAGAGATGGTGAATTTTACTATCCAAACAGCCCGCCCCAATACCCCTTTTAAGTTTGTAACGGCCACTAGGGGTAAGGCAGTGAGAGCGGAGCCTATCGCCGCCCTTTATGAACAGGGAAGAGTCCGTCATGTGGGCTATTTCCCTGATTTAGAGGATGAATTGCAAGGTTTTAGTACTATCGGGTATCTGGGCGAAAGTAGTCCAAACCGAGCTGATGCTTTAATATGGGCTATAGCAGAGTTGTTCCCCAATATTGTAGCTAAACCCGAAGAGCCTGAAGAATACTACGAGGAAACTGTAACTAGTTGGGAGGCTGTATAATGCCGTGTAAAAGTGGAAAAAAGGGCCGTAAAGGCGGAAAAAAGAAATAATGGAAGAGATAGAAACCAAAAAGGGTAAAGACAAGATAATAGCCAAGTTCGAGAAGGACTTTAAGTCCATGCAGAACAAGTGGTCTAAGCTTCATAGAAAACACGAAAGTGATATAAAGTTCATATGGTTTGGTGATCAATGGGACTCAACGGCTTTAGAAGAACGAACAAAAGGTAAGGCTTCAAACGGTTCTCCATTACCGCCAAGGCCGACGAATGTCTTTAATATCGTCAAACCTTTCATCATTAAGGTGGTTAATGGCGTAAAAAAGATGAAACCCACACTAAGGGTAATGCCTTGTGATGGAGCATCAGATAAAGTATTAGCTGATGTTCGGCGTGGTGTCATAAGAAGTATAGAGCGCAATACTGGTGCTGTACCATCTAGGTTAAATGCACTAAATGATGCTGTTTCAGCTGGATACGGCTTTTATCGTTTTGTGACGGAATATTCTGATCCAATGAGCATGGACCAGGACATTAAGTATAAAGACGTTGAAGATGCTACGACAGTATTATGGGATGATGGCGATACTTCAATCGATGGCTCAGATTGTAAAAAAGTTGTAGTGCAAGAGCGCATCACAAAAGAGGAGTTTAAAGCCGAAACTGGTAAAGATTGGGAAGATGTCTATCACAATGTTCAGGGTGATGGTGTTAAAATTTCTGATGCATGGGGTTCTGAATCAGGGCCAACAATATCAGAGTATTTTTATATCGAGGAAAAACCCGAGAAATTAGTTCAACTGGCTCCCGAATTCGCCCAACAAGTGGGAAAGAAGACCATTTATTATAGTGACCTTGTAAAGCTTTCTGAACAAAATGGTATTAAGCCAGAGTTTATGATAGCTACGTATGAGGATGGGGGATATGTCCAAAGGGAGACTACCACAAGGCAAGTGTGGTGGTGTAAACTAGCTGGTAAGGAGTTGTTGAAAAAAGAGCGTTGGCCTGGATATTGGATACCTGTTTTTAAAGTCGATGGTAGAAAGAAGGCTATCGGTGGGGAAATCCGCATGGATGGGCTTGGAAATGACGCTAAGGGTAGCCAAAAATCATACAATTATGCGAGAAACAACCAATTGGAGAGGATGGGCATGGTTACCAAGGCTGCTCATTACACTCCTGTTCATGGGATACCGGAAAATAAGAAGTACAAGTGGGAATCATCTAACACCCGCAATTGGGCCACACTTGAGTATAACGCTTATGATGACCAAGGGCGACCGATTCCTGCACCACAGCGACCACCTACAGTTCAAGTGGATCCCGGTTTGGCTAATGAGGCTAATCTGGCTAGTGAGGAAATTAAAGCCACAATGGGTATTTATGGTGCTTTCGTTGGTGATACTACAGGAAATCGGTCAGGGAGAGCTGTTCTAGCTGAAGCGGAAGAGAGTGCGGATACGGTATTTGATTTTGCTAATAATCTTGCGAATGTGATGACTCATGAGGGACGGGTAGTAAATGAGCTTATCCCAAAGATATTCAATACGCCTCGTCAGGTCAGGATGGTTGGTGAAGATGACGCTGAAAAGGTGATATGGATTAATCAGAAGGCACAGAATGAAAAGGGTGAAGAGTATTACTATGACATGAATCAAGGTAAATTTGATGTAACTGTTGAGATGGGTCCATCAGATGCTACCAAACGCGTTGAGACCAGAGAGGGAATGGAAGTCTTTATCAAGGCTTTACCTGAATTTGCTAGTTCTTTCGGTGATTTATACGCAAAGGAACAGGATTGGCGTAATGCTGATCAAATTGCTGAACGTGTGAAGAAAATGATAAAACTGCAATATCCAGGATTAGTTGATGATGACGAAGAAGATGAAAAAGAACCACCTCCAGAGTTAATTGAAGCACAACAGGCGATTGACGAGATGAATCAGCAGTTGCAGGTGGTGACACAGGAGAATGAACAGTTAAAGACTGATAAGCGTATTGAGGCCATGAAAGTACAGATAGAAGAATTCAAGGCTAAAACAGAGCGTATGAAGGCTATTTCGGCGGCTCAAAGTGATGCTGCTAAACTCGAAGTTGAGTTAGAAAAGGCTGAAATGAGTACTGAAGTAGACCTTTTAAAGATTAAATCTCAAGACGAGAAAGTTGATATTGATGCAGCCATAAAGGAACGTGGTCTGCAAGTACAAGAAATGCAAAAGAATTTGAGTGATGAGACACGTAAAAACTCAGGGCAAACCGAAGCCTCCGATTCGGGTAATTAATCGTGGAGACAACCATGGACGAAACAACAATTCCAGAAGGCACTGAAAATATACAAGACCAGGAGGTAACACAAGACGTTACTCCCGAGGAACAACCCAGTGCGGATAATGGACAACAGGCCGAACCGCAAGGAGAGGCCAACAAGGGATTTAGTGGAAAGATACCTTATGAGAGGTTTCAGCAAGTAAACACTCAAAAGAACACCTTGAAAACTGAAAATGAACAGTTGAAACAGGCGTTGCAAAGCCTAACTGGAGGCGAAAAACCCCAGGAGAGTGGACCGCAAGAACCTCAAAGAGAGCAGTTTCAGAGTGAAGCTGATTATTATCGGGCTTTAGGCGTGTGGGGTGGCCAACAAGGCTATCAACAGGCTAAACAGCAAGATTATCAGCAGACACAGGCACTTGAACAACAGAATGCCAAAAATAAAGCACAGGTTAATTACACGTCAAAGATGATGGAAGCAAAGGGAAAATACAACGATTTTGACGCTATTATATCCCAATGCACCGCTGATTTTACAGCGAACCCAGCTTTAGAAATGGCTATTATGTCTCATCCTCAAGCAGGGGATTTGGCCTATCAATTAGGATCCGATCCTCAAGAGGCGATGAGAATTTCCCAACTGCCAACTGAACAGGCTCTAATTGCTTTAGGTACTTTGACTGCCAAAATTCCGGGGTCAAACGGACAACCTATAAAAAAGTCTGGTATGCCAAAGCCCATTGAACCAGTGGGAACGGCTAAACCTACTGGAGCGAAGGACTATAGTGACGATATGACTCAAGAGGAGTTTGACGAAGCTTATCCTACGATCTGGTAATTATAAAGGAACAAAATGGCAAACACATTTAATGTCAGTACTTTAGTTAGTAAGCAGCTTGTCCAAAGCTTACACGCTAAGAGTAATCTTGTGCCTACCGTTAACAAAGCGTATAGCAAGGATTTTACTCAAAAGAAATACACCCCTGGAACAACTGTCACGATTAATATTGAGCATCAGCCCACTGTTACGTCAGGCAGAGTTGCAAATGTCCAGGACGTTCAAGATCGGACTACTTCTGTGACAATAGCGCAATATAACGCTGCTGAATCTTTTACGAGCATCGAAAGAGGTTATTCATTGGATGACCCTCAAGATGTTAGACGTTATGCTGACAAAATGGCTTTGCGTCTTATTCGTGAGATGGAAGTTACTGGCTTTCAGCAGTTTAGAGATTCCATTGGTCAGAACGTTGGTACACCTGGCGTTGATCCTGGAGCCTTGAGAACTTGGGCTGAAGGACGCGCAAAGATTACCGATGCTTTGGCCCCGCAACGTGACTATTATGCTGCTGCTAATCCTATGGCAATGGTAGCTCTTACAGATTCATTAAAGGGTGCTACTCAGCCTGGTGCAGAGATTTCGAATCAGTACCTTCGTGGTCGGATGAGAAAAGCCGCTGGGATGAACTTTTATGAATCTCAGAGTATTGCTAGGCAGACTGCCGGAACCACTACTGACTTCGCAGGTGCGATGGCTTCAACAGTTGCTACCGAGGGATCAACGACTCTTTCCGTCGATAACCTTGGCACTGGTACAATAACGGCTGGTACGAAGCTGACCGTTGCTGCTGTTAACGATGTTGACCCAGAAACGAAATCAACTCTTAGTTATGCTAAGCAGTTTACTGTTACCACAGACGCAACAATTGTCGGTAATGCAGCCACACTGACTGTCAGTCCTGCAATGTATAGTTCGGCCTCACCACATCAGAATATTGATGCTTTCCCTCAAGCTGCTGCTGTTGTTACCATAGTTAACAGTGGTTCTGCTTCAACCGTTGATGCGCAAAACGTGATTTATGACAGAGATGCCATAAGCCTTGTTTCCGTACCATTACCGGCTGCTAGGGGTGGTAAGCATCATAGTTTTGCTAACTATGAAGGTATTCAGATTCGTGTTGGTGTCGGTTCCTGGGATGCAGTAAACGACGACCAGATTCTCCGCGTTGATGCGGTATGGGGATGGACCACTCTTAGAGAGGACCACGCCTGTATAGTATGGGGGGATTAATATGAGCTTAACACTTGGTAACATCAAGGCAATGCAGAAGTTTACTTTTGGCACAGGTAAAACCTGGAGCCAGGTGACTGATGACACTGCTGCGGCACAGACAACCACTGTTAACGGGTTATCCACAGATGATATAGTTTTGGTGCAAAAGCCTACAGAACAGGCTAATCTGAGCTATAACGCTATGGGACTCGTAACAGCGGCGAATACCTTGTCTATTATCTTCATAGCTAATGGCGGTAATGTTACCCCTACGTCTGAAGAGGAATGGTCTGGTATTGTCTTCAAAGCCGAAGAACCAACCCCAACAGATGCAACAATTTAATTTAAAGGAGAACAAATAATGGCAGTACAACAATTATCAGATGGTTCACCGGATGGGACCCTTTTAGGCCGTAGTGATGACCTAATCGGTTTCTTCGGAGCAACCACTGTGGACAAAGCTGGAGCGACTGAAGATTTAAAAGATCTGCTGGTGGCTTACGGCCTTATGACAGATAGCGGCGCAACACCTCTTAACCTTGATGGTGGAGATATAACGTGTGACGGTATTACAGCAACCAGTCTTTCGGTTTCAGGTCTTGCCTCTTTTGCTAGTGACATTTCTATCACTGCAAGTGGTGACCTGACTGTGGATACAGTAACAGCAACTAGTTTGGCTATTTCTGGTCTTTCTACATTTAGCGGATCAGTGACTATGGGTGATAATGAAGACATCATTCTTCAAACTACCACTGGTACTATGATAGGTACAGCAACGGACCAGAAGCTTGGATTATGGGCTGCTACTCCTGTGGTCCAGCCTACTAATGCTGATCAGGCTGCTGTAACTGCGAGTGCTGGCACAACCAGCAACTCCGCTTATGTTGCAAGTTTACAATCTCTCGCAACAGCTAATAAAACCCTTGTAAACCGACTTCGTACGGATTTGGTTGCTGTAGGTGTAATAAAAGGCTCGTAGTGAAGATTAATCATGATATTGGTAAGGGCGGGGGTCAAACCCCGTCTAAACCTTTTAAAGATGTAAAACTTTTGATTGGTATACCCACCAGGACCAACACTTGTTTTATTGATTTTGCCACTAGTTTGGCTGTAACGATGAGTACGATAGTACAGAATGGTGGGACTGTGGGAGTGAGGAAATCACAAAACGATTGCTTTGTGGAGGTGGCAAGGAACCACCTAGTAAACTTTTTTATGCAGACAGATTATACTCATTTAATGATGATTGATGATGATATGAGTTGGAACCCCATGTCAATTGAAAAGATGATTTTAGCTGATAAAGAGTTCATTTCAGGTACAGGACCCATGAAAGGGGACGACATTAAGTTTGCTTTCAATAGTGATGATGCTAAGGAGCATCCTGATGGGCTTTGGGAACTTAAAAGCGTGGGGGCGGCATTTTCTTTGTTCAAGCGAAGTGTGTTCGAGAAAATGAAAGCCGCTTATCCAGAAATGTACAGTGATTTTTATAAGGGATATGGTTTTTTCAGGATGGAAGTGAACAAAGAACATCTCATTACTGAAGATTATTCCTTTTGTCTTAAATGGAGTGCTATTGGCGGAAAATGCTGGTGCTTTCCCGATATTGATTTTGGGCATTTAGGTCACAAAGTTTATGAAGGTAATTTTTACAAAAAATTGAAAGGTATTGCTGCATGAATATTATTGAGAGAATGAAGGCTTTTAGTATTTATTTTGCTACACCTACCATAGACGGTAAGGTAGGGGCGCATTATCTCAAAAATATGCTTTATACGCAGAAACTATTAAATAAAAACGGAATACACAGCGATGTAAGTCTAGTCCAAAGGGATGTTTATGTTCAACGAGCCAGAAATGAGCTTGCCGCTGATTTTCTAGAATCTGGTTACACCCATTTATTCTTTATTGATGCAGATATGGGTTGGGAACCAAAGAAAATAATCAAGATGTTAGCCAGGGATAAGGATGTGTTGTTTGGAGCTTATATCCATAAAAGTAAAAATGGAAAATATGTTCATCAAGTGGAGAAGAATGGTAGTGAAAAGTTGATTACACATGATGGTTTAGTAAAATGTGTCTCTGGACCCACTGGCTTGATGTGTATTAAACGAAATGTTTTTGAAACTATGATAAGTGAACATCCTTAAATGATGTATTTTGATGCTACAGGTAAGAAACAATATGATTTTTTTAGCTGTTCAGTTAAAAATATCAATGGAACGCCTTTATGGTTTGGAGAGGATATTGATTTTTGTCAAAAATGGCGGGACATGGATGGAGAAATATGGTGTGAGCCAGATATTACAGTTAATCATGAAGGTATGAATATCTGGAAGTGTAATTATTTTGAAGATTTGAAAAAGGTTAATTCGTCTAATAATTCTTGGGCTTCACAAAAAGAATCTGAAAACGTATTAGCAAGAATGAAAAAGAAAGCGATTCAATATTAAAGGAGGTAATATGCCTATTACATTAAATATAAAAAAACAGGGTGGCGGTATGACTATGCATATTGGAGACCCGAACGACAAAAGAGGAGTGTTCACTCCTAAAGGACAGAAGAAACCAGATAATATCAAGATACCTAAGAAAAAAGGCAAATAATGGCTGATTTTCCACGTATTGTATATAAAGGCGGAATTTTAAATCCTAATCCAGCGTATTACAAGTCTGTTGCTAATGCAGAGGAGATGATTGCGGTAACATCTGAGGGTTTTTGGGCACATACCATTGAAAAGCCGGAAGATACTGTAAACCTTCCTTTTGTCGCTCCATATATTGCAACAAAAAAGGCAGAAAAAAAGCTTGAGGAAATTCATGATAAGGCGGTTCAAAATGCTCTTTCTGATTCTGAAGTAACAAATTACGAGCCAGATGTGATAGAACCAGATGACGCTGTGTCTGAAATAGCACAACAATATAAAAGTACTACTGGTTTGGATGCTATACAGACAAAAGGACGCTGGAAAGGTAATGAAACTAAAGCTTTTATAGAGTGGAAGAAAATGCACAACAAGGAGTAAACAATGGCAACAGAGGCATTTACGCCGACAATAGATGCAACAACCAATCTGCAAACATGTATCCAGCTTACTACTGGAGCGGCGACAGCTAATACAAGGCTACCGTGTAGGCAGTTTTTGATAAAAAGTCTTACGAATCCTTGTTATATCCGTTTGGGCCCGTCTGACGTGACGGTGAGTGCTGTAAATGGGTATTACATGGCTGTTGGCGACGAGGAGCGGTTTCAAATTTCCAAGGGGGTAACTCATATTGCCTATCTCCAGGTCACTGGTGCTGGTGCGTTGTCAGTTTGCCCTCTTGAATCGGATTAAGGAGAAATTATGGCGACAAAAGCATTTACACCATACATTGACGATGATAATGTATTTACAGGTGTACAGGCTACAATCACCGGGACCAGTTCGGCAACACGCTTGCCGGGTAGGCAGGTAAAAATAAAATGCCTTACACAGCCCGTTTATATCCGTTTGGGCCCAGCCTCTGGTGCATGTACTACAGCTAATGGATATTACATGGCTGTGGGTGATTCTGTGCGATGGCAAACGTCAAAAGGGGCTACACATATCCTTGCTATTAGAGCAACAGGATCAAATGGTGTTATATCTATCCTGCCTGGGAGTTCTGACTGATGGCAACCGGACAGAGCATCGTAGAAGATGCATTGCTGGATATTGGCGTGGGCTCTCCTGGTGAAGCTGTTGAGCAGAGCCTATTAAATCATGGTCTAAGAGTGTTAAATAGGATGTGGTCTAGCTGGTCGGCGGAGATAGCTCCAATTTATTCGAGTACATTTGAAAGTCTAACATGGACAGCAGATAGCCAGAGTATGACAATTGGATCTGGTGGCGATCTTGATACGGCTAGGCCAATTGAGATAACTGGCATACAAACTCGCAAGGACACTCTTGATTATACTCTTAATCAAATCACCTTGGAGCAGTATCAAACTACTGTTTTAAAAACAGTTAGCACTGATTATCCTGAAGTCTATGCTTATCAGAAGGATTATACTTTAGGGAGAATTTATATATATCCGGTACCTTCAAGTAATATTGATATAAGAATAACCTCTAAAAAAGCTTTGACAGCTTTTACTATGTCAGGTACGATTTCGTTGCCTGATGGATATGAATTAGCAGTGCAAAAGAATCTAACAATCCTGTTAGCTCCAGCCTATGGTAAATCGGTTCGCTCAGAAGTTATTGAGCAAGCTTTTAAAGCCAAAGCGGCTATTATGTCGGTAAATTCAAATGATGGGGAAATATGGCCCGATTATTTGCTGCCTGGATTCGACACCCAGGAAAATATAGATATCCTTACAAATGGCTAGAATAGTCGTGCCTGTGGTTGGTGGATCATATAAACATGATACATTACCCTTTGACGCACAAGAAACCGTTAATCTGTTCCCGGAACGGGGGGGACGCCAAAGCAAGTCAACTGCGATACTTAGGCGTACACCTGGATTGTCTTTATTCGCCACTATAAGCACACAGACTGGTCCTGTTAGAGGTATGTACACAACTAGTGGCGATAGATTCTTTGTGGTTAGAGGAACGCAGTTATATGAGTTTAACGTTGCCGGAACTGAAACTATTAGGGGAACTATCAACTCTGGCACAGACAGAGTGCAGATGACTGATAACGGGTTAGAGCTTGGTATTGCCGATGGAACAAATATATGGAGCTATGCGCTATCCACTAATACTTTGAGTGAGGTGACGGACACTGATGCCCCTGACACAACACCGTCGCTTGAGTTTATTGAAGGTTATATATTTGGTTTTGACCCTGACGCATCTC
>Ga0070754_10001952_pt1 | contig 15700 bp, 16 predicted proteins | sample VirMetDEL_Sep_01_FD_75181 | JGI IMG/M metagenome (GOLD analysis project Ga0070754, IMG submission 75181) | Aqueous microbial communities from the Delaware River and Bay under freshwater to marine salinity gradient to study organic matter... | ecosystem: Environmental > Aquatic > Marine >... | reverse complement strand
TGTAGTCATACTCCTGATATCGGAGCAAGAGATGATTATGAAAGAAGTATTAAACATTATTTAGCAGATGGTGGAGTTGTTAGATTAAATTATCTATGTTGTAAAACTAAATATATTGCTGAGGGTGGTATCGGTATTGATAGACAGGGAGATGAAACATTAAAATTATTAGTTGATACATACCCTGGATTAGTAAGTATCAAAATGAAGAAAGCAGGTCCTAATCCTTTGTTAAAAGACAAAAGATGTGATATATTATATTAAAAATAGTAAAGTGTCATTATGACACTTTAGAAATTAAAAGCAGATGACCAAGGGTCATTTACCCTAAGTTGTGAATTGATATCATTGAATACTTTATTCTCGTGTCTTTGCGATGCCTGTGCTTTACGTTTTTCTTCCTTTCGTTTTTTTCTCATTGTATCGTATCTTTCAACTCCCTGAAATATCATTTCTTGTATTTGTTCTTGTGATAATCCGTTATTGATAGGATGCTGTCTATTGTAATCTTCATTCATTTTCTTTTGTTTGTATGCTACTTCTGATGCTGGTGGTTCATATACAGGAGCAGGAGCGGGTGCCTGTGCTTGTTTCTTATTCGCTGCTCGTTTTGCTCTACCTTTTGCTAACGCTGCCTTCTGTTTTTCAGATAATTGACGTTTCTTTTTAACAGGTTCTATCTTAGGGACAATTGGTTCCTCAAGACTAGGTTGGGGTTCAATACTGACTTTCTTAGGCGGTGCTTTCTTAGGTTTGAATATATCCTCTTTTTTTAATTTTTCCTTTTTTTGAGGTGGGGGAGGTAGAGGTTCTACTTCCTCCTCAACACCTTGTTCTTCTAACTGCTGAAATTCTACGCTATCATCAATATCATCGGGATATTCTCTCACTTCAATATCATCTACTTCTTTTTCAGGCATTTGAATATCAGGTATATATGACATCTTTATTTACCTATTCATATTAATTTTACCTAAGAAATTTTAAAAATCTTTGTGTCAAAACTTACTTTGTAAGTTTTAAGCGCAGAGCGGTCATCTTAAAGGTCATCCTCAAAATCTTCAAGGTCCCCGCTGTATTTCCATAAATCACTTTTGTCTACACTATCATCTTCATTATCGGGGTCTGCCATCGCTGCTACTTTTCTTCTATGATATTCTTGTACTGCCTGGTCCCATTTGATAAACATTCTATTCCTAATTTTCGCTTCACCTATTGCGTCTAAATATTCATCATATACCATCCCATCTTGATATGAATATTGTACTCCTTCATAATTAAAGTCAATATAATCATCGGGTCCCATTTCTTCTTCTGAAGTAGTATCCGGTTCCGGTTCTTCGTCTTCTGTATCATCATCAGTATCATCATCAGTATCTACTTGAGGTCTCGTAGTAGCAGGTTTTGGTTTTGGTTTTGGTTTTGGTTTTGGTTCTGAGATATGTATACCAGCATCCAGTAGTTGTCTGTATGCTTCTTTTCTAACAGGTAAGTATCTTGATGTATCCCCCGCTAACTCAATCAATGTTTCTATTTCTTCTTCGGTAAGTCCACCGATTAGTTCAGGTTCAGGAGCAGGTTTTTCCCTTCTTATTGGTTTCTTTCTAGCAGGTGGTTTATAAATACCCATTTGGTAATCATCTTCATCTTTTTCGTGTTGAAGTTTGAATTCATCATTGATAAATTCAATATCAATGAAATCTTCATCAAACCTACCTACATAATTACCCCTCATATCGTAAATATCATCAGGGTCATCAGCGAAAACTTGATACAAAACACCCTCGTATGATAATAAATCTACTCCCTCTATTTCTTCATCATCTTCATCGGTATCTGTATCTGATACATACTGACCTGCTGCTTTGTCTTTTTCGTTTCTATCCGCTATTGCTTTTGCTGTGCGTCTTTCTTCTTCTTCCTCTGCTTTTATTCTTAATGCTTCGTCAACTTTAGGTTTAGTTTTGACATATAATTCTTTTATTCCTACAAGCGTTAATGTATCAATATTTACACTAGGTAATTGTTCTCTTAGATATGATTTGATTTCAGGTAAAGGTGGTAAATCTTTGTATTGAGGTGCGAATAATTCTTCATTCTCTTTTGCTTTCTGCTCCATATATAATAATTTTAGTTGTCTTAGAGGTATACCTAAGTAAGCAGTCATAGCTATTCTTGTAGAGAGATAACCTCTAATCTCTTCTGCTGGTGGTAAATTTTTATAGATAACTTCTTGTTCTGCTGATAACTTACCTGAGATAGCACCCATCAACTCTACTTCTTGTCCCGATACCTGAGGTGCTGGTGGTTTAGTTTCACTACTAAATCCTTGTATTTGAATACCTGTTTCTGCCTTTCTTTCTTCTGCTTTTCTCAAACCTTTCAGGGTAGTTGGTGCTCTACCCTTTGGTTTTTTCGTGCCCGTAACAGCATATCCTAAATTACTCAAATCTTCACGTAATGCTTTTACCCCCCTCTTCTTCTTTTTACCATCTACAACTTCCGTAACCTTAATCGGTACTTTATTCTCTTTGATAAACTTTGCTATATCTTCTCTCCCAGCGTTAATATCAATAGTCGGTTTACTTGACATTTATTAATACTAATTATTTTTTTTTAGAGACACTTTTTGATTTTTTTACTTTATCTGCTAAATCTTTATCTGCTTTACCCCAAGTTCCGGGTTGTTTCATAACAAATGAGTAGATACGTGCTTGACCCCACTGAGTAGCGGACATCTTACCTTTCAGCGATGCTCCACCTACTTTCTTACCTGATTTACTCCTTACGCTCTGAGGATTAGATTTATGTGCCCCTCTGCCCCGAGACATAACTTGATTTAAGATAGATACAGATATCCCTGTAAGTTTACTTATCTCAGCGATACTATGTCCTTCATCTGCTTTGAAACCATATTTCTTATTGAATTTCTGTTTATTTGTTGGCATTTTGTTATTAAACACATTAAAATAAAAAATATAATAAAATAAAATGAGTGATAAGAAACCTTTATACAAACCTTTTAAGAGTAAAAAGAAAGGTAAAAAATTTTCAGTGTATGTTAAGTCTCCGTCAGGAGGTAAGAAACTAATACACTTTGGAGCATCGGGGATGGATGATTTCCGTTCAGGCACAGCAACAGCAGAGCAGAGAAAAAGTTATTTAGCAAGAGCAAAAGGTATCCGAAAGAAAGATGGTAGTTTAGCGTATAAGGATAAAAATAGTCCTAACTACTGGGCGGTGAAGTATCTTTGGAAAGGGTAGGTTCAGGTTCTATTTCACTGATAATCATACTATCTTTTCTCTGTAATTTAGGTGTAGGTAATATAGGTTCTTCTTGATTTTTTAATATTTCATCTTCTTTATCTAATATTTGTTCTTCTTTCTTATTCATTTTCTTTAATTTTTCATTTTGTTTTTTTGCTTGGTCTTTTAAACCTTTCATCTCTTCTTCACTAGGCGGTCTTCTTTCACAAGAGAATATATAACATAAGTTCATACGACAATGACACTTACTTTGCCATATAACTAATAATAATGACCCTATAGCGCCCGCTATCATAACGAAAGCACCTGCTAACTGGTCTACACTCATAGGGTCAATTTTTATTAAGGGTTCCGCTTCGGGTTCAACTTCCGACATTATTATTACTATAAATTTGATATTATTTTTATTGTATAATTTATTTATTATGATTGTTGTTGGAGGTTGTAGATATCCTAAAAATTATCAGTCAATTGCTTATCCTTTGTATCAGTCTCCGCACGGGGGTATCTGGAAACAGATACCTAAATATTATCAAGATTATGATGAAGAGATAAAAAAACAGCAAAAATATAGACAACAACAACAAAAAGAGAAAACAGATAAAGAGAAAGAGAATTTCTTTAAAAGATTTTTCGGTGGTTTCTTTGGGTTTGATAGCGAAGAACCTGAAATATTAGAACCTGATTATCCCTTTAATGTATTCGGATTAAAAAAATCTGCCAGTAATGAAGATATGAAAAAAGCATATCGTAAATCAATATTGAAAAATCATCCTGATAAGGGTGGTAGCAGTGAAGCGTTTAGAAGAATACAAGAAGCGTGGGAGTATTTTAAAAGTAAAGTGTCATAATGACACTTTTGTAAAAAAACGAGTTTAAATTTGATTTAATTTTTATAAAACTAAATTAGCTATGAGTAGATTAAATAAAGAATATCCTGTTTGGGATAAGTTAAAAATGTATATGAAAGAAGACCCTGATATCACAGAAGACCAAATCAAGAGTTATATGAGAAAGGTTAAGCGAAATCCGTTTATCAGATGTCATTTAGAATTATTACAGATACAACAAAATAGTTTAGATAGAAGTTCTGAGACAATATTTCAATTGAGAAGTGAATTGAGACGTATTGAAAGTTGTAAATTAACACAAGTAATTAGAGAAAATCAAGAATTAAAAGCAGAGATAAAAGTAATGAAACAAGATATACAAATGCTCAAAGATAAATTAAACGAAGTATGCTGCGCTAAAAATTAATACTTAGGTTTGTAAGGTTTAGGTTTAGGTTTAGGTTTTCCAGGTTTAGGTTTTTTAGGTTTCTTAACACCCTTTTTGTAAGTAGCACCGAATGCTTCTTTCGGTCTAACTCTATTAAAATTTTCTACCCTTGTAGGGACATTATGTTGATTTCTATTTTTTCCGTATAGACAATTCGGGCACGGGTCTATCTCTAATGGTTTCATATTCTGAACATTTTTCTTTTTTTTATGAGGCATTTTTTAATTTAATGAATGAAATAAAAATAAATTATATTATATAAAAAGATGAGTTTAATTATCGCAAATAGCACACAGGACGGATACAACCGAAGTGAAGGTGGTATCAATACACGAACTAAACTAGGTATAGAACAACCTTCTCAATTTCAAAATCATTTCACAAGTCCTATCAAATTACCACCGAATGCTGAGATAGCAGTAGAAAGCGTTAAGATAAGGCGTGATGCTTTGGTTGATGTAGAAGCAGAGACTATGATGTATCATTATTTTGGTCATTTACAGAATATAAACGATGGTATTGATTTCAAGGATAAAAGAGTAGAGATGCCTGTGCCTATCAAACCGAGACCTGGAACTTATACTGTAGATGAGTGGTTAAAAGAGATAGAAGATAGATTAGATGAAGCATACGGAAATCCTGAGACTTTTGGTTTTTACGGAGTTACTGCGAATACAAATGCCTCAGGAGAACCTATCACTATCTCAATTGATAGTTTACAGAGGGGGTCAGCAGTATTACAAAACAGGGTGCCAAATACCGGTGAAATGTTATCTCCTTATTGGGTTGCTCCTTATCAGTTATCTGATGGATATAGTCAACCTACAAATTGGACTGCTACTCATTCTATCGCTGGTTCAGCACATAAAGTATTTACAAGACACGCTGCTAACAATGCTTCGGATGATACAATATTGAAAAAGTTAGATAGACGAGAATGTAGTGTTATCGGGCACGGACATCCTTTAGGTCTATGCCTAGGTAAATTTCTTGTTGCTGTAGACAATGCTTCATCAGGCGGATGGCGTGTAGGTTTATCTCGCCCTCAGATGGAATATGTTAGAGATACTACTAAACCTGCTGGTAGAGGTAGGGCAAATCTTTTACCGGGAACTCGTCATCCTAACGGAGGATTTGATGGAAATACCCCTATGTCTACTCATTACCGAATGACTAATCAAGCAACAGGAAGATATCAAAAGGATTACTATGATTATATGGTTCAATCTGACGGAGAATACATTTCAGTATTTCAGTTATCTTATGATAATGAAGTTCAGTCAAATATGTTAATTCAGAGTGAAGTAGAATATTGGGGTGCTGGGATGGCGTTTACTGATAAATTAACAAATGCTTCATTTAATGCTTCATTTGACGCTGTTTGTTTTAGAACCAACGGAGATGAATTAACCCTTTCTTTTAATGCTAAGTTTGATGGTAGCGGCACCGAAACATATGTATTAGCATCAACTATATCAACAAATAGGAAAAAGAGTTTCTTACCTATCGGTGCTACAAGACAGGCATTGTATCCAAGACTAAATGTAGCAACTCAGGGTCAAGGTTTAAGAATATATGATTACAGGTCTCATTATACTACAGAGGCATATAGATATCCTACATATGATGTTGAAAATTTTACATTCACTACGGGTGATGATTTTTACAGCAATAACAGAGTAGATAGATTAGGTGGTGGAAAAATAGGTGGTGATGATAACAAAGCAATTGTAAGAGATACGAAAGATAGACCTTATTGTTTATCTCAAACTTTAATCTGTGATACTAAACCTCAATATGAAGTGAATGAATTAGCAAGTGAAACAAGAGTTAGTGAATATGATGGATTACACGTAAGCGGCACAAGTATCAACAAGAAACACGCTTTTATCATTGGTTATACTGAACCTAATAGCGTAGATGATTATTTAGAAGGTAAATACAGAACGACTGATACATCAGGTAGAGCAAAAATGAATAGACTTCTTGGATTTCCGAATAAATCAGTTATAGATGAAACAGAAGGTATTGCTGAAGGATACGTAACTATCACCTCTGCTGGTGCGGCAGTTGAGTTTTCATCTTTTACTCCACCTGATTTTAGGGTCAATTCAGCATTTGTTAGAGTTAGTAATATGCCTATTCAGTCTTATAACGGGACTAAACAGAGTGTAAGTAAGATACTTTATCATTTACCTAGGTTTACAAATGATGGTAGAGAATTTGGTGATTTGTTTTTCGCTCCCGGTGAAAAGACATATGTTTCGCTTCATAATCCAACAGCACAAATCTTAAATAATATTGAGGTTCAGATTGTTGATAGTCAAGAAAGACCTGTAAGTGATATTTCAGGCAACACTATTGTTGTATTTCATTTGAGACAGAAAATGTAAGCGAAGCAACAGGATGAAATCCTAAAGTGTCATTATGACACTTTTGATAAAATCTTCTTTTTAAAATTTATTTAGTTTAAATTATTTGTTTATTAAAATAAAATGACTAGTTATTCAACACATCAAGAGATAGTGCCGAGTAATATTACTTCTGATGGTAAGTTATCTTACTTCTCAGGGCAACCTACCATCCAGTTTCTGATAGGTGAACAGGATAGATTTATCAAACCAGGTAGCATTCGTCTTATCGGTGAATTCACAGTATTCAAGGATGCTGGTAGCACTACGCTACCGGTTGAAGCAGATAATATCCGTATGAATGAACGTTTAGGTGTCAATGCTATTGTTGACCAACTGACTATTTTTAGTCAGAAATCCGGTCAGGTGATGGAGACTATCAATCATCATAATCGTATGATGTCTTCATACCTATCCGTAACTCAAAGTTTAGATGATTTCGCAGGACACACATATGAAACTTCGCTTCGTTTCCCTAATTACAAAGCACAGCAGTTAGGTGTTATTGAAAATACACAGGCAGATGACCCGCAGGGTAAGAATGAATTTTGTATTCCGTTAGTCTGCGGTCTATTTTTAGGTAAAGAACCGATACCGCTATCGGGTCAGTGGGGTGTAGGTGGTTTACGTATTGAAATTCAGTTAGCACCGGATAGCAATGTATTATTCAGTGCTAATGATACTATTACAGCACTTGCTAATGCTCATTATCAATTATCTAATGTTCGTCTTGTTTGTGAGACTATGGTTCCTCCTCCTGACCAGTTATCTCAGTTAATGTCTCAGACTACAAATACTTTTGTTTACAATAGTATTACTTCTTTCTATCAGACGATTAACTCCGCGAATGCTAATATCAATTTCAATCTTGCTTTATCTAAGGTTCTTGGAGCATATATGAATGTTGTTCCTGCTTCTCATATCAATAATCTTGCGAGAGACGGACTTGCTACAGTACCCTTTACAAATGTTGCTGATGGGACACGTGCGGTAGTAGAGCAGTGTGTATTTACTAGGGGAGGTGAGCGATACCCTCTTCAGTATAATTTAGATACTTCACAAAAAGAAAGTGCTTTTGTTGGTAATGATACTATGGATACTCAGTTAGCACGAAACTATATGAATGCTGTGATGGGTTTTGCTAAGATTGGTAGAACTAGTGTTAACACAGATAATTACAAGTATTTTGATGCTGGTGCGACTTTCCAACACGCTAAGACAATCAAGGATGGTGGTAGTGCTTGGGGTCTTGGTATTGCTTATGATACTATTTCAGACCAGGGTATCTCTTTTGAGAATGTGCCTTTCGGTGTTCAACTCCAACTTCGTTTAACTTCGGATAGTCCACAGGCGATTTTCCTGTTTGTTCACTCTAAGCAAACGGTAGTCTCTACTCCACAGGGTATCCAGGTAATGAAATAAATTTTAAATTTTTAATCAATCGTTTTTTTTGAGTTAATACATTATATAATATGACAAGTATTAATAATTCTGCTATGGTTCAGGCACAGAGCGGTGGTGCGGGTGCTATCCCTGATTTAGTCAAAATTGGGACAATTCCTACTGACACCGCAATTGATGTCGCTACAGAAATTTTAGAACCGGTTTCATTCAGTCAATCAGAATGTCGGTTTGTATTAACAAATAAAGGTATTCTTCATTCAAATTCTCGTTTAACTTTTGCTCTTAGCGGTGATGTGATTAACGCTGCTACGACGGGTGATGATGCTTTCTTACCAGCAAATATCGGTATTGCTTCATTACTACAGAGGGTTCGTTTAACAGTAGGCGGTAAAACTATTTCTGAAATTGAAGATTTCAACCACTATTACGCTTATGAAAGTATGTTTATCCCTCCTGAAACAAATAAGGAGCGTGAACAGGTATTTACAGGTCGTGTAGGTTTAGGTGTTAAACCAACGCTTACACAGCGTCAGACTACTTATGAAGTAGCAGGTAATGCTACACCCGCTACTGCCGGTAATGTTGAAAGTTTAACTGAGGCGGTAAGTGTATGTATTGATAACGGCAAGGATTTTGACCAAAATTTCAGTAGCAATACTACGATTTTAGCAAATGATGTTCTCCCGGGTAATACTCGTCAGGTTTGGGATTTCCAGCGTGAAGAGAATAAGGGTGTTTTCTCTATCTTACTTGCTGATTTATTCCCCTTCTTAAAGATGAACCAACTTCCTCTATTTATGATGAAAGAACAGGTTGCTATCCATTTAGCATTTGAACCGCAGGTATCTACTGCTGCTAATTCTAAGCGTATCTCTACTCGCTTCGGTAAGGCAGCGAATAATGATGCTACTATCAATAGAGATGATGTTAAGATGGTTGCTGATTACATTTTCTATCCTCAAGAAATGATGGAGCAATATATGACAGCAAATCAGAATATGAGTTTCAACTATGTTGATTATCAGTTTGTTAAGCGTGATGTAGCACAGGCAGAATTTGAAGGTCAGTTAATTCAGAATGTCGGTGGTGCTGGTCGTATTGTGAATAAGGTATGTGTTCAGGTAGAAAACAAGAAACCTCTAACTCAGGGACCTATCAATAACTACGGGTCTGATGGACCGCTCGTAACTGCTACAGGCAACGGCACTATTGAGACAAATTTAAGATATAATGATTTATTCCTTTTCCCTATTGACGTAACTAACTCTGCTAGGCAATTTCATAATGTTCTTCAGACAGAAGGTCGTATCCCTCACGTCTCTCGTGATATCTACTCCGGTCAGGGTCAGTTAGCTAAAGAAGCAGTATTCGGTGGATTTGAAAGATACCCTATGGGTTCTGCCTACGGAGGTGGTACATCTGCTCTCAACGCTGATGTTAGGTCTCGTGCTAACTGGCACTGCTATCAACTCAATCGTGGTGAGCGTGTGAATAGCAGAGGTATTGAATTATATGATAAACGCACTACTATGAGCGGTTCATCTACTCTTCGTGCTTGGATACAGGTTGTAAGGATGGCACAACTCAATAACGGAATGATGGAAGTTGTATACGCTTAAATTTACAAAGTGTCATTATGACACTTTACGTTTTTTAAATTATTTTTTAAAATATAATCTATATTAATAACAATATAGATGGAACAAACTATCGTAATTGAATGTAGCAGACAATCAAGTTTAGAAGCAACAACATTTAATAATCAAAATCTCGCTGAATGGACTAATGATTGCGGTGCTGGTGTAGTATTAGATATCGGAGATAAAATACAAGTTCATTCAGGTTTTGTATCTGAAAAGGGTGCTCAGGCAGGTGAAATTGAAATCAAAGAAAGAGATAGAAAAAATAGTGTTAGTGTTAATGTATCAAAAGATATTGAATATAAACAACCTAATCCACCAATAACCTCTATCAATCCTTCACTTGGTCCCGATGAACCTGTAGGTAGTCGTCCTGGATTAACAGAGATATATGATTTTGCTTGTGAGGTAGGTGGTAATGAATTAAGACCTCTGAATATTAATGATGGTGAAACTAATATTATATATTCACCTTATAAGACTGCTAACGGAGAATATTATGCTACATTACCGAGAAGACATATAGGTTGGGATAGTTATAGGGCAGCATTTGGTTTATTAGCACCTGTAGCAAATGAATTCACATCATTTGATGCTAACCAGGGTCCTTATGTTCATAGTGCGGGTTTCACTTTCAATTTGGGTGCTACTGTTACGGGAAATGTAAAATATGCTCTTTCAGGAGAAAAACCTGAATACAATTTTGGTATGGATAATACAAATGCTTGGCAGTTTAATCCTGCTGATTATAAATTAGTCCAAGAAAACGCAACAGAGATACAACCTGGCACAGCAAGCGGACATTATACACGAAGAAAGGGTATGGTCCTAAATGATAATAGTAGATACACACTTTTCAGAGCAGATAAGATATATCGGACAGCAGCAGCAGCAGTTGCCGAAGGAGGTAATGCGAGAGATTTACTAGGTGGTGATGCTTCAAATAGTCCTTCTGATGTAGGAACTGAAGCGTGGACTGATGCTTCAGATTTAAGGGACCCTGCTATATTATTCAATTGGTCTCAGGTTAGAAATTTAGTAACTATAAAATCAAAAGCAGGATTTAATAAACCTGAGGATGTTGCTACTGAACTAACACAGCAGTTAAATTTAAGAGGGGAACCTGTAGAGAAAAAGATAATTCATAGACTAAGACCTTCGGGTGGAACAGACAGATATGTTGAAAAAACATTATATAAATACTATGATAGTCCGTGTTTAAAGTCATACAATTGTGCTACAAGTGTTTGGACTTCAGGACTTTGGTTTGATTTCAAACACGCTTCAATATATGATAAATCAGTAGGAGATGAAGAATTAGATAACGCACAATCATATATGTCTATGTATCAACATATCGGTATCAAAAGACCTGAACTTCATATTCAAGGTCGTGCTACAAATGGTAGTCAAGGATTTTTGAAACCAGCGATATCCGGTGGAGGAGGAGATACTCCGCAAAATGCTCAATGTCTAAATTTAGGTTTACATTGGACTGATGATAATTTAAACGCACTAAATGAATTATTCAAGGTTCAAGTAAAATATCCTGAATTATTTACAGGTATTACACAGCAAGGACCTCATAGTGAAAGTCCAAAAATCTATCATAAAATAACACCCGGTAATCATAGATTTCTTCATTTTAATTTACAAGATGACCAAACAACAGCATTAGACCACGCGGCAGGTAGACATAGACATAATCCAAAAAGTTCATTAGGATATGATTTATACGGGTTTGATGACGAACAAACAGACCCTCCCGACCCTCAACTACCACTTGAACCTTTACCGGCAACAGGATTTTATCACTACGATAATACTATGGCAACATATCCTGTATTTTTAGATTTTAACCCTAATACTATCAATATGAGACCTCAGGATGTAAGTTATACAGATGACGCACTAGGTGGATTTTCAGATATCAACGATTTAGCATATGGATGGGCAAGAAAGATGAGAATACCCGGTGCCAGGCATCCATCAGGAGAAGATACATTTTTCATAGGTATTCAATTCACTTATACAGGAAACGGAGTACCTGAATTTTTATACAACGGAATGTCTCATATTGCTCTATCAACTATCCCTGGAAACGATGGTAGAAGATTTGGTTGGGATTATCATTTTTCAGCATACGGAAATCCTTGTATGATTATGTATTCAGGATTAGTAGGAACAGAAACACCAACTGCGAATGTTATTGATGAAAAAGGATTTTATGAGGTTGCTGCTACCTGTGATGATAAAAATGCTGACCAAGTTAGAAATGTTGCTGGAATGTATCATACAATACAACTAGGTGCCGATGAACCAGCAGTAGGATATGACCCTGATGAAGAAAGATTTTTTATGAGTAATTTACATATCTCTGAAAAATTAGGTAATCCAAGCGACGCAGGAGCAATAGCAATTGTAAACGCATCAGGTATCACTACTACAAATGGCGTTAATCCTAATCAAAACGCAACGGCAAATGTTTATAAAATCAATAAGAGAATGTTGGGTAATAATTATTGTCCTAATGTTGCTCCTTATTCACAGAAATTATTGATACCTGCGGAGATGTCGCAGCAATATCCTGCTCAAACTATCTTCAGTAATAATTTAGAAGCAGGAACACCTTATGATGCTATGGGCGGTATGTTTATTGAAGAGGTAGCAATACCTGAAACAATTTGGGATGAAAACTTGATGGGTGTATTAGGATTTTCATATGACCAATTCAATAATACAGATACAACAAGGCAAGTATCTATCAAAGATAGATTTAATGCTACTAATCTGAAATCACTTACAACACAAGCACCCGTCAATGTAGAAGACTTAATCAATTGGAATAAGAATGGATTTGGTAATAATAATTTTGGATTAACACCGACAATCAATTATCTGAGAAATAAAGGTACTCACAAAGTTCAGGGTATTTATCCTCCTGCTACTATAATTTTACCTGATACTGCTAACAGCACAAGAATAACAGCAGTAGATTTACCTACTAAAACTGAAAGACCTTATTATGCTATCAGAAGTAATATTATCCCTCAAAATCAATTTCTCGGAGGAAACGGAGATTATAGTATAGCAACAGCAGGGGCAGTCAATAGACCTGTTGTAGCGATAGTCAATAAGATAAATGGATACGGAGATTTCTATAGTTCTGAAAGTCAACAACTAACATTCACAAATACAGAAAAAAGAGTAATTACAAGTATTAAAACAAGTGTTCACGACCCTGATGGTAGTTATTCAAAGGTAAATAAAAGTAGTTCAGTTATATATAAAGTAATGAAAACAAAACAGATTGATTTAACACCTGTCAAAACATTATTAGAAAGTAAAAATAAACAACAAGTAAAAGAAGGAGATTTAGCAGCAAGTATGATAAAAGACCCTTCTACTGAAAAACCAGATTATAATTATGCGTTAGATGGATTATTGAAAAATCCCCCTAAAAAATTTATCACCGAAGAAGAGTTCTTCGCCGCGAGGTCTTCCGAGTAGGAGCGATATAAATAGGTGATGTAGCATCATCAACATCGTAAACACCAAGTTTCCAAAGTGCTAAAACACAGCAAACATAATAATCAATATCTTCAATTTTTAATTTATATCTTTTGATATTCTGTATCTGATTGATATAAGATTTGTATATCTTAATCTGTTCAGGTAATTTTCTATTCATTTGTAATCCTGTCATAATCAGTTTAGTCCCTAAACTTCTGAAGTAATCAATATTTTCATTTCTTGTTAATTTATTACAAGTTAAGACTTTTAGATTTTTGTGATAAATAATTAAACTCATAGTGTCATAATGACACTTTACAATTTTAAATCAAATTTAAATTAGTTTTCTAAACTTTTACAATATGTTTCCCAAACTCTAACACATTCTTCTAAATCAGGACACCAAGTATATCCACAGGATACACAGCAACCCTTGTCTCCGCCGTAATCATCATAAGGATAGATAGGGACACTCATAACTGAATTCACTAAAGTTATAATAATAGGTATTACATATCGGGTGTGATACATTGGATAATACATTTTACATTTATTGATATATTTTTTTATATATTAAAATTTAAAATATGACGGATGAAATACCTTTTTTACCTTTTGACCCTGTATCCTTGAATATGAATGATAATGATTTACCCTGTGTGTCAATATTGACACCCTGCTATCGTAGAAGAAATTTCATACCTTTAATGATAACAAATATCATTTCACAAGATTATCCTAAAGATAAATTAGAGTTAGTAATCTTACAGGATGGAGATGAAGATTTATTTATTGATAATACAAGATTAGAAATGTTTAGAGCATCAATACATCCTGTAAAATTAACATACAGATATGAACCTAACGTTAGAAAAAGTATCGGTGAAAAGAGAAACAAACTAGTTAAGTTAGCATCTCATAAGATATATGCTATGATGGATAGCGATGATATTTATTTATCAAGTTATATTAGATATAGTGTGAATGCTCTGAAAGAATACAGAGCAGGGATATCATCAAGTGCTTGTATGACTTTTGTTTATCCTAAATATGATTTCAGAATGACAGCGATACGCTGCGGACATAAGAAGCAGTGCCACGAAGCGTGTGCTGTATTCACTAAAAAATATTTCAAAAAGATGGGTGGTTTCGGTAAGACTTCTGCCGGTGAAGGTGTCAAGATGCTATCTTACAATGACAGAGAGATAATAAATTTAGATATCAATAAATTAATGGTTTGTATTGCTCATAATGATAATACAATTGATAAGGAGCAGTTTAGTACTCAAAACAGAGAATATGCTTCATTCAGAGATGAAGATTTAAAACAACTAATCTGTAAAGTGTTAAATATGTAAAGTGTCATTATGACACTTTAGGATTAATAAGTCAAATCAATATGTGGATAAAAACGACACCTTTTATCCTACGCTAAGAAAAAATACAATTAATTGATAGTTAACGTCAAAAATCACTTTAAATTTGAAATTATATTTTAGTTTGTTTAATCACAATAAATAACAATAAAAATGAGCGACAACACTAAGCAACGTATGAATGACCTTAGCATTGAGTTAATGTTCTCTACTCTTATCACTGATAAGATAGAGAAGGAAATTATCATATCAGGGGAAGATGGATACCCCGAAAGGATTGAGTTTGATATTAAGGAAAGTTGGTTATGCGGTGTAGGCGGTGGGGATTATCAACTTGGAGGTTATGATGTAAACAATACCGACGATTGGCAGTGGGCAACAGATACTTCAGAGCGTAAGTGGGCAAATGCTCCACCGCTTCTTAAGATTATCCACGAAAGATACAGGGATGATGATACTTATGAAATAGATTGTCTTGATGAGGACGATACCACCTATCGTATAATTGATTTCGGACTAAAGCGTAATTTTATTAGGGGATGGGACTTACGACTACAACTTAAGCGAGAAGAGTATGTAGAATGTTGTGTATCTGAAGAAACTATCAGAAAGTGTGATGCTCTATACAATTCATCCAACGATTGTTGGATTAGTAGGGATATTTACGAAGGATTTGACTAAGTTTAAGTAAGACTATGAAATCCGTTCTTATCAATATTAACACTTATATCTTCATATTCACCTTCACTCTCATCACTAGTTTCTATCATACATTCACACTCATAATCTAAATCACATAGTTCTATTATTT
>Ga0070754_10001949_pt1 | contig 15718 bp, 12 predicted proteins | sample VirMetDEL_Sep_01_FD_75181 | JGI IMG/M metagenome (GOLD analysis project Ga0070754, IMG submission 75181) | Aqueous microbial communities from the Delaware River and Bay under freshwater to marine salinity gradient to study organic matter... | ecosystem: Environmental > Aquatic > Marine >... | reverse complement strand
TGTAAGTTCTTTTAGTTCCTCTACGCTTGCCGCTGCTCTTACTTTGTCTGCTATGCGAGACGGGCGCTCAATAATAGGAGTGCCTTTCAGGGGCGCTGTAATGGTCTTTCTGGCTCCCGCATAAAGTCTTTCCATGTCGTCCATAGAAAGAACCTTGAAGGGGCTTATTTCGCGTGCTGTGGCCTCTACGGCAAATGCCTTTATTTCATTTAAGATCTTTGCTTTCTCAACAAGAGAGACATCTGCTTCTGCGAGTTGCCCGAGTGGTAGATCCTCAACTGCTTTGTAGCCCGACATAGAAAGGCGTGTGTTGAGTTCTTGTAGAACTTCGGTAAGGTCTCCGGCGTTTGCTGCGCCTGTGTTTCTAATGTCTTGGGAAACCTTTACTAATAGTTTGCCGAGATCAGAGTTGCGAAAAGTGTTTAGTGTTTTGGTTGCTATGATCTCTGGGACAATAACCCTTGGTGTAAGCATCGTTAGATTGCCGGGGATTCCAAATAAGTTTTTGCCACCAAAAGTTTTCTTGCCTTCTGCGATTGCCCTTGCTGTTGCACGGCTCGCCAACTCAATAGCAACAACTTCGCCAAGAAGAGTCTTTGCTGTGTTTAGTCTTTCTGTGGGCAAAGCGAGATCGTCGCCTACCCTGTCAATAGCAACAACCCTGTCGCCATCAATAGCACTATTCTTAAAAGCCTTTGCAACTTCGTTGATTTCTTTTTGTAGATCAAAGAGTTCGTCTGCCTTCGCCAGCGCAAGGTCGCCTTCCAACCCAGCGGCCTTGGCTTCTTTTACCAACTGGTCTTTTGACTTGACTGGGAATAAGGCTTGTAGTTTTTCACCCGCTTCTGATAAAACCTCTTGCCTTTGTGAAGCGTCTGTTAGATCAACACCAGCCTCGGTTGCCTTTGCCTTTTGCGCATCGGTTATTTCGTCTATGTTTCCCAGCACTATGCGATCACCAAGGGCGACTGCTTGTGGGTCAGTCGCAACAGATTCTACAAGTTGGATTCTTGCGTCGGCTGGGTTTAGGTTTAGTTCTTCGGCAAGCGTTATGCGCATGTTTGTCTTGCCTGCTTGCGAGGCTGCTTCCGTTCCTGCCTTTGCGAAACCCTTTGCGGCTTTGCCTGCGCCCTTGTAGGCAGCCTTGGCAGCGTTGCCGAGGTAAAGGTCAAGTGGTAGAACAAAGGACGCACCAAGGCCAACGAACCAAGCGACATCACCAAGCGCTTCGGCAACAGCATCAACATCTTCTTTGTCCGCAAACTGCGCAGCAGCGATCGCTGGGATGCTGACTTTGGTAAATGTTTCTGTGTATTCCTCTGCGAGTTCTTCTATTCCTCTTGCTTCTTGTAGGTTTTCAGCCCAACGCTCGCCAAAGGTTTGGTTGTATTTTAGTCCATCAACATCACTAAACTCCGCACCGAAAGCACCGAAGACAGGCTTGTAAATGTTTTGGATCAAACCGTCGGCAAGAATCTCTTCACCGAGCGCAGTAGCACCAGCCTCAACAAGAAGAAGATCGCGTAGGACATTTGCATAAGTGCGCTCCCTTACTGTGCCGGCAAAGGGGCTGTCTTCCTCTGGTGAATAACCCAAAATGTATTCTTCAAGGATCGGGCCGAAGGACTGGAAGTAGCCTTCATTAACATCATAAAGGGCGCGACCTGTTGTCCCACCTGCCTTAATCATTTGTTCTTTAAAGTCGTCAAACCCTACATTAGAGTCTGGGTAGTTTGTAATAAAGTCGTCGTAGGCTTTTGGGATAAACTCGTTTTGGAACTGGTTTTCTAACTTTGCTTTTTCTTCTTTGGAAATAAGTTCTTTTGTTTTTAGCGCATCACCCACCTTGGAAAGCCCAAGGTTAAAAAAGTCAATAGCACCAAGAGCACCACCAATAACATCGGCAACAGGCTCAAAAGCACCCGGAGCAACCTTCGCTTCCCCGGTGATCTCTCTTGGCGCGTCTGCTATGTCTATGGCTCGCTGTGTTAGTTCTTCTATGCGTGGGATGTCCTCGGCCCTGCGTGGGTCAAGCCCTTCTACCTGCTCTTTGTAGAGCAGCGACTCTTGGATCAACTCTTCTTTTGCTTGCTGGAAAGGCAACCCGGTCTTTGGATCCTGCGGAGCAACAACACGAACCGGGGTGGTTATGTCTCTGGGTTCAGCCATTTATTATTTCCTTATGCTATGTCGTCTGGGAAAGCAGCATCAACCGTTCCAAAGAGGGACGCTGCCGTAGCGAGTTCCACATCTTTATTTACAAGTGGATCTATTTTGGACAAGTCGTCCATAGTGATCCTGCTTTGGTCTTCCGTCAAACGGTAGAGAGTTGAGTATTGGTTTCTGTATTTCTCTGCTCGCTGGATTGTCTCGGGTGAAACACCCTGCTCCTCCAAAGTTTTCTTTGCTATTTCTCTTGCGACTTCTCTGCGATCGTCAAGCCCACCGCCCTTGCCGGCCATAGCAACATTAGCCATAGAAAGAACACCCTTGCCTACTTTATTCATAGCAGCAGGGCGGGCCTGATCGCCAACGCCATTAGGGTTATTTGTTGGTGAAGTCATGCCACCTTGGAAAGCAGCAACAAGAACTTTCTCTTCGTCGCTTGGCTCCTCAACCTGACCTACACCCGGAACCTGTTCTGGCATTTCTACCTTTGGAACACGCGGCCTGAAACCCGGCCCCGGTGGCTCTGGCTCTTCTTGTTTGCGCAAAACATCTTCGGCCATAAAGTCAAATGCTCTTTGTGTCTGGCGAATAGCGCGACGGGAAAGCGTGCCCTCCTCAACGGCTTTTTCTAAAATGTTTATTGACTGATCAAAGGCAGCCTTCTGCCTTTCGTCCGTGTATTCCCCAGCCTCAAACTGACGATCAACTTCTCTTTTTAGTTCGGGTAATGTGTAGTCTTCACCCTGAACTCTAAACTTTATTTCGGATAGACCACCAACACGAACCTTATTTGCTTCGCGTCGTAGAGCAGCCAACTCCGCAGTTGTTTCAGCACGCTCCATTTTGCGAATAGTCTTATCAAGTTTGCTGATTTGTCTTGCCGAAAAACCGTCTTCTTTTGCGATCGTGCGTAGCACTTCTGCTACTTGATCGTCTTCATAACTTTCACGGATTCTTTGCGCGGTTCTACGAACATCCATCTTTGGTGTCTTTGGCCCATAAAGATCCTGCCAGATCCTCATAGCCTTATTGTGGATGTCAAGGACATTTATGTCTTGCCCTTCCATTAACTTTTGTTTTGTTTGCCTGCGCTCTATGTCTAACTTGATTGCGTCAAGTTCGTTTTCGTAGAGGCGGCGTGGGTAGTCGCCCTCTTGTAGTAGCCTGATCTGTGAAGGCTGCATAGAAAGAACTTTATTGTAGAGTTCCTGTGCTGCTGGGTCGTTGTCTTCTAAACCTTTGCGTAGTGCCTCTGGTGTAGCAAAGGCAGCCAAGGCAGGATCAACCTCCAAGCCTGAAACATAAGAATAAGTTTCGCCGTTGATTGTGTTCTGGTCGTAGGTTGGATTCATAAAAGCCGGCAACTGACGAGCATTTACAGCAGCCTCAATAACTATGTCGTTGTAGGTAGGCGCTTCTTTTCCAACACGAGCAAGGACTTTTTCTGCTTGGTCTTCTGGGATGCCCAACTGCACAGCCTTTACTTTTAGTGCTGGGTAAAGGTCTGTGCCGAAATCAACTGTGCCGGGGCCAACAGCATTAACTTCATTTAGGATTTCTTGTTGTTTCTTTTCTTCTTCTTTGACCTGCTTGGCGGCTTCTGTCTCACGGGCTTTGAAAGCCTCGTCGGCAGCGTCGTCAATAGCCTTACCAAGTTGATCCCCGAGTTGGGTTTGGTAGGTTCCAACACGGGAAAAGTTTGTTAGACCTGACTTCACCTGTGCCTTTGCCGCGTCAAGCATAGCAGTCTTTTCATAGGCGTCTGTTGTTTTAGCAAGTTCAGGGGCAAAGACATTATTGAGTAGGTCGTTTGCTCTGCGTAGTAACTGTTGCTTTGCCGCTTCCTCTGTTGCTGGGGAAAGGGCATTAGAGTCTCTTGGTGTAGAGTTTAGGACATCCTGCTCTCGCTCGCCTCTTGTGAAAGCAGCCTTGCTTCCCCTACCCTGTGCTGTCTGTCGCTCTTCCTCAAACGAGGTGCGTAGGTCGGCAAGGATTTGTTCTTTCCCAAGAGCGGCCCTTGATGCTTGGATCTTTATGTCTGCTTCTGTTTTTGCTCTTGCCGTCTCCAAGTCCAACTGTGCCTTTTGGATCTGTTGTAGGGTTTCAGCATCTATTTTCATGCCCTCGGCAAAGATGCGGGAAAGATCTTTTCTTTCTTCTCTAATAGAGATCTCTTGCGCACGGATGTCTTGTAGTAGTGCAGTAGCCGCACCGGGGTTTAGCATCTCTGCTTCAAGGAGCGTCTTGTAGATTCTATTGAACTCTGTGTCAGCAAAGTTCATAAGAAGCATAAAGTTATTTAGACTTATTTCTTTTCCGGTCGGCATTAGAAGTCCTCCCCACCCATAACTGATTCAGGGACAGCACCACCACCACTACCGTATTTGCTTTCATAAAGCGTAACCATAGTAGCGAAGTCTTGCGCTGCTGCGCCTGTTTGCTGAACACCCTGCATAACCGCACCCTTTCTCGCCAACTCGCTTTGTAGCGCTGCCTGTTGGAGCATCTTGTATTCTTCTTCTTTTCTTTGGCGAGCAGCCATTTCTAACTGGCGAACCTGTGCTGCGACATCTGCCCTACGAGCCGTCTGCTGTTCCGCTATGTCTCTTTGTAGAGCAACGAGGTCAGCACCCGTAAGACCTTCAAGGGCAGCCAACTCTGTTGCGCGGGAATAAAGTTCTCTTTCCGCACCTGCTACGGCAGCGGTTCCCATAGCAGAAAACTCTTCACGCTCGGCTTCTGTAAGGCCGGGTGTTTCTGCTATTTCTCTTCCAAGCGCTTCCTTCTGTGCTTTGAGTTCTTTTTCCGTCTTGGTGGGAAGAGCACCAATAGCGGCAGATGTTCCTGCTGTTGCGATTGCGGTGCCTGCCATAATAATAGCGCCCACAACAAGGGGAGCCAAACCAAGATGGGGAAGGTTGTGAAAGCCAAGAAAAAACAGCAACTCTATTGCTGGGTTAATAGATGCGATCATAAGTGGGTCTCCATAAAATAAATGTTTTGTCTATTCTTTGTTCCACCACTCAACAGCGAACTCGCTTTTGCCTGAAAGTGAAATAGGTGTTTCAAACTTTCCGCGAGATGCTTGTGGGTAGTCCTGCGTGTTGGGTGTTGGGCGTAGCGATCCTCTAATGCCAAAGTGATAGTAGCCTGTGTTGGCCGAAGAGATTGCAAACTGGTAGGTTATGTAAAGTTCTCGTAGGTTTGATGTGTGCCCGACCCTTATGTTTCTACGCAGCGTAACATTTGGTTCTACCTCTGTCCCGTCTGGTTCAGTAATAACAAGTGTGTAAGGCTGGGCGTTTGCTCTTTCTGCGTGTTGCTGTGGCGAAGTTCCAGTTGCTTGACTGGGTAGATTGTTTTGGCAAAACTTAACTCTAACCATAACCTCGCAAGCCTTATCTATTCTAACTGAAAGAGCAAGGCCGGGTAGGTAGGGCTTGCCTGTTGTGTTGTAGGTAGAAGCGTCGGCGTTGTCTTGGTGAAGCATCCGACTAATGCCGGAGTTCTCTGGCGTTTGGGCTGGTGTAATCATAGGACGATCTGGGAAAACACCAGCAGGATTCACAACGGCTTGATCGTTCATAGCGTCAAAGGTCGCTGTTGATTTTGTAATAACTTTTATTCCTCCGCTTTCCCCACGCCACTCCATTTGACGAAGGCTTGGCGCGCTGAACTCTGGTGGTGCTATGTGTCTTATGTCCAGCGTAGCCGCGTTGAAGTCCGTGTCCGTTAGAAGATTTGTTGCGTTGTTTATTTCTCTACGGAAGTCAGCGATGTTTCCTTCTATGTCAGCGGCAGCAACGGTGTTGCCTGCGACAACTGTGGTAGGTGAATAAGGCATTATTTATTTCCTTTGCGAATAACGCGAGCAGTAAAGGTTGCTTGTAGGATGTGCGCTACGGGCGACGAGAAGGGGGCAGGAGAGCCCGCAATAGCAGGGCCGGGTCTAACTGCGCACTTTGCGGTAAGGACGCTCTGTGTGCCGTTCAGGGGCACGATGCAGGAAAGGTGAAAGGATCTTAAAAACCCCGGCCCTGTGTTATGCGTGTCGTCTTCTGTTCCATAGGGGGAAAGGCTGGGTAGTGTAGGACAAATGCGACCAGTAGAATAAGCGTTGCCGTAGCCACCGTTGATCATCATAGAACCAAAGTGAGCGTCGTTGCCGGGGATGCTGGCGTGTGGGACATCAACCGTAGTTCCTCCCAAAGTAACCACCAACTTCATGTCTGCCTCTGCGTCTGTGTAGGTAGGGGAAGAACCGGGAACCGTTGATGTTCCGTCAGTAGCAGTAGGCCCAGCAAGGTAGTGAAAGAAATGTGCTTGCCCACAAAACTCAATAAGAGCAAAGTCTCCGTTTTCGCTGTCGGCTATTTCGTCTGATAGATCAATAGCCATGTCGTTGCCGCCCGACTGAATAAAGACATAAGAGTTTCCTGTTATGATGTCTCCGGGTGCAACAAGGGTCAAGTTATTTAAACCTGTTGTAGCAATAGCCTCGCCACCAAACCAAGGGTTTCCGTTTCCTCTGCTCGCAGCAGAAGCACCGGTTCTTACTCCCGTGTTGCAGGCTCTACCTGTGATGCCGCCTTGTGCTACTTGATCGCCTGAAACATTTTGCACCAAGCCCGAAGCACCAGACACACCAAAAGCATTATTTATTTTCGTAGCGGTTATGTGTCCGCCTTCCTCCAAAGGAACTAATGTTTGTCTTGCCATTTTCTAACGCTTCCTTATTATGCCGAAAGTGTAGTCTCGGTTTATTCTAAACCTGTAACCTTCTCCTCGCTCGCCTTGGTTGTCGCTGTAACCGGGAACCTCAACCAGCAAACGCATTTGGATTGGGCCTCCTGTGTGGTAGAAATAAAATGGGATGTTGCAATAACCCGCTGGGCCTTCACCGATCATTTCACTTTCACCTACCCTTTGCCCGTTTATTTCTACCGCAAACCTATGCGCGCTGGTCAGTTCTGTCCATAGATTTCGCAAACCAAGATCACTTGTGCTTGCCGCCAAGTTCATAGCAACCCTGTATTTTATTTGCGTTTGACCCATAACAAAACCAGCGCCATAACGAGTAGCGCCGCTGTCATAGAAAGCAAATGCTATGTCTCCTCTTGTTGTGTTGTCCGTCTCTACATCATAGGGGGTAGGGGAAACAGCGCCACCAAAGGTGAAGTATTCGTTCCAAGCATTTGCCGCAAAGTTCCTGCTTGTTAGACCGTTGCCCGAATCAAAAGTAGCATCACCGGGTTTTATGTTTTTTTCATCTAAACCACCGTTGCCTAACTGAAAGATCTCTTGCAGTTCGCTATTGAGCGTAGGACTTTCTACGCTGTGTCCGTCTTCTATTCGGTTTGTGTTTGGGTAGAGTTTCATTAGAGTCCCATGATCCTTATTGCTGATCCGGCAGGAGAATCAGGTGTGCCGGCAATAGCGGACAGTTGTTTCTTCTCGCCGTCAATAGTGTAGTCAATAGAGAAACCAACCAACTGGATTGCTTCCCCAGTTCCTTTTATTCTAAACTTTACCCAGCGTGGTTGCCCGTCAAGGGGAGAGGTGCGGTCGGTGAAGGGTGGTGGTAGTGGTTCCCCAGTAGAGGTTTCGGTTGCTTGGTATTGTGGTAGGAGGTTGCCGCCATAAGGGTTGTCTATTCTTACCACGGCGATCTCTTGGGAAGCAAATCTATTTTTGTCTGCCTCGCTAATGTTGGCGAGAGAGAACGGGTCGTCATAGACCGCAGTCCCATAAACACCGGCATTAGAGTTTTCTACATTTGCGGTTGTGAAAGTAGTTTCTAAACTGACTGATGCGTCAGTTTGGGCAACTAACGCCTTCCAGTCAGCGCCGAAGGTCATCTTACCACCGCCCCCTGTGTCTCGGTAGATGTAAAGAAAGACCGAATCTATTTTCTTTGTTGTGTTGGGATCGCCCAAAGAAAGCCAAGTTGTCTCGTATTCCCAACTCGGTAAGCCTGTGTCTCTTGTCCTTGCTTGTTGTCCGTTGTCTATGTAGCCGTCGCCCTTTGCTCCACACCAAACCATAATGCCAGAGTTGGCTGCGCCTGACGAAGAACCCCCAATAATAGGAAGACCTGTTCTATTTCCGTTTGATCCAAAAGCAGTCCAGCCTTCTTCTATTTGAGCAAAGCAACTTGCTGGGATGTTGTCTCTGAAAGACCAAGCACCGTTCTTCTGGTGAAAGACAAAACCTTTTATTGATTCGCTCTCTCCGTCTATTGGGGCATGGCACCAATACTCTTGGTCTTTCTGGTTGTAAGTAGCCGTTGCTTTGGGTAGGGAGAACTTACTTATTCTCTTTACCGTCTGCGAAATGTCGCTGTCCCTTGCTGCGGAAAGTCTTGTTAATGCCTGTGTTCCTTGGTAGGTTCCCGTTGTTGTTACTGCGTAGAACTGTCTGTCGCTTCCAAGGAAGACCGTTCCTAAACCGGGGACATCTTCTATTGTGTTGGGTGAAAGGGAACCAACTGTGGTTATGTAAGCCTCAACCTTAAAAGGTAGGGCGCTATTGTTGGTTGTGATCAGAAGGTCTATTGCTGTTTCTCTAAAAACATAGAGGACATTATTGCTTGCGTGTAGTCCTGTAATGTCTCCACCCTTTCTACCTCCAAGGTCTATTCTGTTTAGGGCTGGGGTTTGTTCAGGTTTTCCTGCCTCACTAAAATAAAGTGTGCTTCCGTTCTCTCTACTACCAGCAAAGAATAAATAGTTTTTGTAAGCCTCGGCCAAACGAATCCCAGTTGGGAAAACATCACTATCATTTTGACTTGGTGCCTCCGATCCCAAAGCAGAGGAGGGTAGGCAATCTAAATAAGTTGTTGTTATGTTGTCCTCTATGTCGGCCAAGAAACGAAGCGTTCTACCTGCTCCCTGCGTGCCGTCCTGTTGGTTGCCTGTGCGGTAGAGCCTTCGCTTGGCTGTGCCCACAGGGCCTACGGGGATGTCTGTGAGGGCCATCAAATAGCGAGCACCGTTGGTGGCTGCTACTCTTTGGACGCCACCGATCATTTGGAAGGTGGCCTGTGGTGAATAAGGAGACAACGGGCCTTCGGCTCCTGTGTCGCTTACAAAAGAAACAGCATACTCAAATAGGTTGTCTTGCTCGTCGGTGAAAGAAGTGCCTGATGCTGGGTCAAGCCTGAAAGGAGTAGCCGCCACACCATAACCCTGCGACTTTGGCATAGCAGAAATAGCCGCGTCTTTCTGTGCGACATTAAGAATCATTTGACCTGCGGTGGGATCACCAAGGGCAGGGTGAATAGCAGCGGGAACTGAAACAGGGGAGGGTGGCTTTGGTCTGCTATGGAAGAAAGCAGTTCTTATTGAGTTGCCGCCTCGGTAAAGTAGTGGCTCGTCTATGCCGTTGAAAATAAAACAGTAGCGTCCAATAGGACAATACTGCGTCCCCGGATCACCAGCGGTAGGCTTGCTCCTCTTTGTTTGTAGAGTAATAACCTTTTGACCTGCAATAACTTTGAGTGTAAGAAAACCTGCGTTGTCATCTTCCTCAAACAAAATGTAAGAAACCCCGTCAGGTGCCTTCCAAGAATAGATAGAATAGACATCTCGCACTACTGGTGGGGTGCTTCCGGGATCGTCTGGGTAAAAATAATCTACGAAACCTCGGTCATTAACCCAGCAATAACGGGAGCCGTCATAGCGTAGGTTGCTAATGTTGCTTGCGCCTTCGGCAAATGGTTTCTCGTTGATCCCCGGAACGAATAAAAACTGTTTTGTTTTCTGCTGGTTAGGCATAACGAACCTCCGTTATGTTTCTCTGGGTGAAACCTTTTGACCTTCCCATCACCCAGTCGCTTATTGTCTGCCGTGAAACACCGAACATTTCAAGCCTCCTGTGAAGTCATAGTTGCCTCTGTGGCGTCGTTCATAATAAAAAGGTAGGCAACCCTGCTTGTTCCTTTTGGCTGCCCCGAGAGACCCCTTGTAGGCTTTGTGAAAGGCACTCCGTCATAGACCATCTTTATTAGGTTTGGATCTTCTGGGAACGCTTTGCCTTTTGCCCACCTGTTTATGGTTGTCCTTCCTACTCCAAAATGCTTTTGTGCTTTTGTGATCCCAACAAAAGACAAGACTGTTCCGTCGTCGTAGTGAAAAGAAAAAGTCTTTTTGTTTCGCCTCGGCTTTGGTCTGTCTGCTCTTGGGTTCAGGTTCATAAAGTTCTTGTCTCCCCAGTAGTGGTCAATAAGATCCTGCTCCAACTTCAACATCATTTCTGGGGCGCAACCAATAAGAACCTCAAACTTGAAACCGTGTCCCTTTGTTTTATTCCAAAGGTTCTGCATAAACCTATTCTTATGTCTCTTGCCTTGTAGTCCTTTCTTGTGCTGCCGCCACCTACGATCAAAGTCGCTGGTTGATCCTATGTAGAACCTCTTACCACAAGTTATTTTGTAGATGCCTGACTTCATTTTCTACCCTTCATAAGTTACGAGAGGTGTGTAAGGAAACTGGTTTCTCCCAAACTTTCGGCCAAAGGATTGGCTCTGGCTTCTTACTAATAGTGTGTCTCTTTCGCTTGCGAACCTTGCGTCCAACTTCTTCATGCCTTCCTCAAACTTTCTTTCTGCTACAAGAGAAGCGCTGTCGTTTCCAAACTTGCTGTGGATGTCGGTGAGCGCCTTATTCACAATAAGGTGGTGGAAGGCTGCTGGGATCAGGGGGACATCGTAGTCATCCACAAGAGGACTGGGCTTGAATAAATAACGAAGGTGGAAGAAGGACAACTCCCTCTCTGCCCCGCTGACCGCAACAGTCTTGTCGGCGGTGGTTGGTCTTGGGTAGAACTGAACCTTCTTTGAACCTATGGCTCCCTTCCAAACCTTATCCTTAAAGTTGCCTACATTTATGCCTCGCTGAATAGCGGAGGTGAAAGACACGCTGGTTGAGAAAGAAGCATCAAGTTGGTTGATCGTGCCGATTTCATAAAACTTGTAGCCGTCTTGGTCTGCTCTTTGTAGGGCATAATAGACCTTGAAGCGAAGACCCATGGCCTCATCACCAAGAAGAATAGAAGTGGAAAGTGCGACATCAATAGAAGCAACGGCACCGGCAGCGGTGAAGCCCTTGACTTCAAGCATCCCTGACTCTGCGCCCGACTCATCAATAGCGGTTACACCAAAGTAATAAGTGCCGGCAGCGATTCCTGCGCCCGGTGTGCTGGTTATGTTTAGTCCCTGTGGGATGTCGCTGACGAACTCTTTGGAAAAAGGTGTGTAGTAGTTGGGACGAGACGAGGTGTTGAGCCAGTTGAACGACACGATGCCTTCCGTCCTTCTGGGAATAGATTGAACCTTGCCCCTATGCGAGTGGTTTATTGGGTAGTTGGGAAAAGTAATGTCTTCTATTTCAATAAGGTCAGTCGGTAGATAGTGAAACTTCTGGCGAAGAAAATAAGAAGAAGAGTTTGCAGCCGTCGCTCCCTCATAAGGTCTGTCTAAAACAAAATAGTTTGTGCCACCTGACTGAAAAATGTTTTGGATCGTGTAGTTGATTCCGTTTGGATCTTCTAACTCGGCACCAATAAACCTTGCTCTATTCTCTGCCATCGTTGGTTCTGGTAGTGTGAAATCAATAGCAACTGTTAGAGAGTCCTGTGTGAAGTCAAGTGTTTCTGTTCCTGCTGGGGTGAAGTCTCCCCAGTAGCGGACATCTATTTCCTTTTGATTAAAAGTGTAGGGACGAGCAGTCCAAACCTCTTCATAGGCGTCGTTGATCACAGAGTCTATGTAGCCATTAACGGCTTGGCTGGGAACGGGTGTGTAAGAAAGTTGATTCTTTATGCGACCCCTTATTTGGGAAAGGTTCATTATTGCGGTCTCCTAATAAATAAATGTTTTGTCTATTCTAAAAAAAAACCCCCTCCACGAGAACCAAGAAACCGTGGAGGGGGGAAAGCCTTATCGTCAGGCTCTCTGTGTGCGGACTAACTGAATAGCCCGATCACATAAACATCTGAAAGGTTGCCAGCAGCCGCTTCAAGGTTGACGGCACAAGGAGCAACCGTGTCGGCTGCTTGGTAGGCAACGGCGCGGCCTGCGGTGGAGCCCACGGAAAGTGGAGCACCCTTCGCAACACCGGTCGCAACATTAGCACCCTCAACATAACCCTTGACGACAACCGTTACACGGAGGTCATCAACAGCGGAAACATCAATAGTGTCTAAACAAACGCCGATCGCCTGTCCTGTTGGAACCGAATCAATGTCAGCAGGCTTGACATAAACAACACGGTCGGCACCTGTCTGCTCTGTGTCAAAGCAAACAAAGTCGCCGGCGTTAATGTCAGCAGCCGCAAAGAACACCTCGGTTACGCGACGGTTAGAAGCAGCAACCTTATCGTTCGCAGCGGTAAGGTATTGGACGAGATCTGATGTAGCCATGTTATTCTCCTTATCCAGCGTTGGTGATTAGGCCCGAAGAGCCAAGGTGGTTGGCGGTGAGGCCACCCATGAACAGGATTCTACCATACCTGCCGTCGTAGCCACTAATGTTCTCAAAACCGGTGAAAGCAAAGTCAGCGCCGTCATGGACGTAGAGACAAATGCCGTCAAGGTTGAGGAGCATAAATGAGTTGATCGCATCAGCAGCCGCACCTGCGGTCGGCATAGAGCGCTCGGGCATCATTACGCCTGACGAGAACTGTAATGATGTTACGCCGGAAGCGTCAAGGCTCGTAGCGTCTATGTAGCGCTCCTGTGTGAAGAGGGCGTTACGGTAGGACACATAAGCGGTGGGGCTTGCAAGCGTGAGGTGGAAACGGCCACCGTCGCCACCAGCAGGCATAACCGTAGAAGCCTTTGCCTCAATCTCAAAGAGTTGGGAAATAGCAAAAGTTCCGCCAGCAGACTCAAACTGGTTGCGAAGACCGGGGATAAGACCACGGGCAAGACCGCCCATAGTGTTGCCGGAAGCGGAGCCGGGATCAACGGCTTCAAGGAGACCGGTAGAAACACCACCCGCACCGGCAGTAAGGTTTCCGTTTAGGGTTCCCATGTCGGTGAAAGAGGAGTCATTAGCAACGATCTGCTTATTGACCTGACGCATAAGAGCAGACATAGCGTTCTTGTAGCGAGCCTCGGCAAGATCAATAATAGCCTTGTCGCCACGGTTCTCGGCTTCCTCACGCCCAGAGATAAGGACGGGGATCGCGATGCGTGTCCAGTCGTATTCAGCCTGCTCGGTGAAATCGCGGACAGAAAGATCCAAGGCTTCCCAGCCTGAATCAAGGACAGTAATGTTAGAGTGCTCGGCAGTCTCAACAGGAACGACGAGTTTGTAGCCACCAGAGAAGGACTTAACCTTGCCTAGCTTACGAGCAACCGAAAGAAAAGGTGTGGTCTCAAAAAGAGCCTCGCTCACCTAATCGGCGATCTCGTAGATGGTGGTAGAAAGGATGTCGTTGCTGATGCCGGTTAGAGTGATTGGCATAGTTTTATTCCTTTATGAAAAATAGATTACGAGGATTCTTGTTCTTTCTTAATGGTTGCTCGTGTGAGTCCAAAAGCGCAAGGACAACTGGGTTGTTCTTTATGAAGCCCAGCCGTCAATAGTAAAACGGTTTGTCAAACTTTATTCTTCACCTTCTTCCTCAAAGGCTTTAAAGACATCAAGTTCTTCATAAACATAGTCTTCTTCTGGTAGATCAACTGGGACAGTAGCAACACCAGTAACGGGATCTACTGTTGTTGCTTTTTCGTAGGCTTTTCGTTCTGCCTCCTTTGCTGCCTCCTTTGCTTTTTCTACTAACTCTTGGACTGTAAGACCACGGTAGTATTGCAAGCCTGTTTCCTGCTCGGGCTCTGGCTCTGGTGTAGGCTCTGGCTCTGGCTTTGGTGTAGGCTCTGGCTCGGGCGTAGCAGGTGTTTCTTCTACACCTTTAATAATAGCGAAACTTGGCGCTGGCTTATTGGCAGCAACATAATAGGTAGGAGTAAAAGAATAAGTGTGAAGATCCCAATCCTTTTGTAGTTCCTCTACGCTATGCTGTTCGCTTGGTGCGTTGAAGTTGATCCAAGCCTGACGCAGTTCATTTGTAACTTTGCCCTTGGCTTCGTTTTTAGCAACATCAACAATAAAGTTTTTGATCTTATCGGATCTCAAAGCAGCCACATTTTCTATTGAAGCCTTGCGCGTTGTCTCTGATGTCATCCCGTATTCGTTTGCTACTTCTTTGAAACTTGGGTGATCACCTGACCTATGATCCAAAGACATCTCAAACAAAGGTGCTTCTACCGCAACAACCTTCTTTATGTCTGGGACTAAAACCTTTTGTGGGGCGACTGCTTGCAGTTCCTTTCCTAACTTATTGAGAAATGTTGTATTGGTAATCTCATAAGGTCTTTTAGGATCTTTCACTACTTTGCTTTTTAGTTCGTCAAGCGTGTAAGCCTTCTCTGTTACTGGGTTGGTAATGTCCGCAGCATTTAGGGCTTTTAGAACTCTTTCGTCTCCGTCTGCGATTCCTACTTGTAGAATAGCATTTAGACGGTTTAGTTGCATTTGCGTGAAAAACCTTGCGAGTTGTTCGCGCTTCCAGTTGCCGTCTCTTGGAATCTGGTAGGCAAGAATCTTACCGGGGGTCTGTTCCATCCCAATAAGAAACAAGTAAGCCCTCGCGTCCTCTTGGTTCTCAAAAGCCGTCTGTGCCTCTGCGGCTATTTCTCCTAATCTAACTCCGGGTGTTGGCATCTTTGGCCTCCTTCTTTGCCCACTCTATTCGGGCTTTGGCTATTTCTAAATAGTCTTCGCTCATTTCTATTCCAATAAAGTCCCTGCCTTCCAAGACAGCAGCCATGCCAGTTGAGCCTGAACCCATAAAAGGATCTAAACAGATCTCTCCGCTTGGCGTAATAAGACGAATCAAGTAGCGCATAAGGGCAATAGGCTTGACTGTGGGGTGGTTGTTCTTTCCCGCTACACTCCTTTCCTTCTTGCTGACCTTGGGACAATAGAAAAACCTACTGGCTCCACCCTTGTCCTTGTAAGACTGGTTGTAGCACCCTTGGCTTTACCATAGACACCGTTCTTTCCAAAGTCCCCAGCCTTGATAGGCTTGCCATTCCCGCCTCCTACATTACCGCTCTGGTCGTCAAGGATCTTGGCTGGGCAGTCTTCGTGGCAGTCATAGACATCTGTGGTTGTGGTGGCTTTCATAGCACCGGCTCCTGTTCCGCTGAACCAACCTTCTTTTGTTGTGTTTCCTCCGCTTCGTGTGTCTTCTACCACACCAACCTTCTCGCAGTCTGGGTGGTGGGAAATCATTACATTAGCAGGGAAGCGACCAGTAGTGTCCCACTTATGGTTCTCAAAGAAGCGAGCAGCGCCACCTGTGTCGTCATAAGAAGCAGCAGTAGTAGTTGTCTTGCAACTTTCTACGCTGTCTCCTACATAAGACTTCTTAAAACCTTGCTTCCTATTTGGGGCTGACTTTCCGCCCTTGACTATTCCGCTCTGGTCGTTGATCAACTTGGCTGGGCAGTCATCAACACAGTCATAGACGGCTGTGGTAGA
>Ga0070754_10001946_pt1 | contig 15730 bp, 14 predicted proteins | sample VirMetDEL_Sep_01_FD_75181 | JGI IMG/M metagenome (GOLD analysis project Ga0070754, IMG submission 75181) | Aqueous microbial communities from the Delaware River and Bay under freshwater to marine salinity gradient to study organic matter... | ecosystem: Environmental > Aquatic > Marine >... | reverse complement strand
TGATCGGCCACTACGCGCAATACATCTCGCTCCGACGCCAACCGCAGCATCGTCTTGACGAAATTGCTTCCATGCGCAGAGAACACCCAACTGGTGCGCAAAATCAAATGGCGAGAACACAGATTGGCAACGGCTTCTTCTCCGGCGAGCTTGGTGCGACCATAAGCGGTCTGCGGGCGAGTGAACGCTGACTCGTCGTAAGGGACTTCACTTACGCCGTCAAACACATAGTCCGTGGAAATATGAAATAACGCAGCACCGGCACGTTCAGCACTACGGGCCAAATTAGCAGGACCCGACGCGTTTACCATGTGAGCCTGCTGCTCCTCGGTCTCCGCACGATCAACCGCTGTGAAAGCAGCGGCGTTAATAATAAGATGGGGCCAGTACTGAGCCATACACGCCTCAACAGCGTGCTGATCAGTAATATCCAACTGACTGGAATTTAGCGCGGTCAACTCGACCCACCCAGGCGCATTCAAACGCAACTCAGTACCAACCTGCCCATCGGCACCGGTTACCAAAACACGCATTTAGTGTTCACCTTCAAAAAGTTGCCGCAAAGTGGGATTATTCAGGTCCTTATCAGACAACCTAGGATTCTTTAGTGGCCAGGGTATATTGAGATCAGGGTCATTCCACAACACAGCCCCCTCATCCTCTGGACGATAGTAGTCCGTGCACTTGTACTGAGAATCATTGCCAGGCGGCACCCACATCTGGCGATGATTCTCATCATTGAGCTCAACGCCCACATGCTGACCGTAAGTCGGTGAGTATTGGTCGATATCGACCGCTACGTCCCATACTGAACCTCGACTCACGCGCACGAGCTTTCCCTGCGGCGCGGTGCGCTGAAAATGCAGCCCACGCAACACGCCCTTCACCGAGCGCGACTGATTATCCTGAACAAAAGGTAATTCAATCCCTGCGTCACGGTAACGTTCATCTTGAAAGCTCTCGATAAAGAAGCCTCGAGCATCGCCAAATACTCTTGGCTCAATGATCACAACGCCTGCCAATGGAGTCTCAATAATATTCACCTACCCGTCTCCTGCTGAAGCAGCCTGTGCAGGTATTGACCATACCCCGTTTTGCTTAAAGCCTGCGCTTGTGTGCGTAAAGAGTCCGCGCCCAGCCAGCCTTGGCGAAAAGCAATTTCTTCCAGGCAGGCGACCTTCAACCCTTGTCTGGCCTCAATGGTTTGCACAAAGTGACTCGCCTCCATCAGCGAATCATGGGTTCCGGTATCCAGCCAGGCAAAGCCACGGCCGAGCAAGCTCACATTCAGCTCGCCGCGCTCAAGGTAGGCATTGTTTACATCGGTAATCTCAAGTTCGCCGCGCGGCGAAGGCTTGACCTGCCGCGCAATGTCGACGATCTGGTTGTCGTAAAAATACAATCCTGTAACCGCGTAGTTCGATTTCGGCTGAGCAGGCTTCTCTTCAATGGACAGTGCCTTACCCTGCTGATCAAAATCCACCACACCAAAGCGCTCTGGATCGTTAACGTGATAACCAAACACCGTGGCTCCGCGCTTGCGAGCGGTCGCCTCGCGAAGCATCGCACTGAAGCCATAACCATAAAAAATATTGTCACCGAGAATCAGGCACACATTGCTATCGCCAATGAATTCCTCGCCAATCAAAAACGCTTGCGCCAAACCGTCTGGTGATGGCTGCTCCGCGTAGCTGAGATCAATACCAAACTCTGCGCCCGATCCCAGCAATTTGCGAAAGCTGGGCAGGTCTTCAGGTGTAGAAATAATTAATATTTCGCGAATACCTGCCAGCATCAGCACTGACAGGGGATAGTAGATCATCGGCTTGTCATAAATAGGCAACAGTTGCTTCGATACGCCGCGGGTTATGGGATGCAATCGAGTCCCGGAGCCTCCTGCCAGAATGATGCCCTTCATCACTCGTCTCCTTTGAATTTGCTTGGCGCCGCGCTTTCACCCAGCCGCCCGAGCTGATAAGCACCACTCAATACGCGCTGCCACCAAGTTTCATTGTCCAGATACCAGCTCACCGTTTTACGAATACCACTGTCAAAGGTTTCCTCTGGCGCCCAACCCAACTCGCGCTGAATCTTGGAAGCATCAATCGCGTAGCGCGCATCATGCCCGGGGCGGTCTGTCACAAAAGTAATCAAATCACGGTAGCGCGCCACGCCGTCTGGTTTCTGCGGTGCCAATTCCTCCAGCAACGAGCAGATCGTCTCGACCACCTCGATATTACGCTTCTCATTGTGCCCGCCGATATTATAAGTCTCACCTATCTTGCCAGCTTCTAGCACACGAATCAGCGCTATGGCATGATCCTCAACATACAGCCAGTCACGGATTTGCGAGCCATCACCATAAACAGGAATCGGCTTACCGTGCAGCGCATTAAGGATAACGTGAGGAATCAGCTTTTCCGGGAAGTGAAACGGGCCGTAGTTGTTAGAGCAGTTAGTAATCAAAACCGGAAAGCCATAGGTACGTTGCCAGGCGCGAACCAAGTGATCAGAGCTCGCTTTGGAAGCTGAATATGGGGAGCTAGGAGCATAGGGCGTCGTCTCGGTAAACAGCGACGTATCGTCTTGCAAGTCGCCATACACTTCATCAGTCGAGATGTGATGAAAGCGGAAACCCTTCTTCTCATCACCTGCAAGGCCACTCCAGTAACGTCTGGAGGACTCCAACAACGAGTAGGTGCCAAGGATGTTGGTCTGGATGAACTCAGCGGGTCCGTCAATCGAGCGATCAACATGGGACTCGGCTGCCAAGTGCATAACCGCAGTGGGGCAAAACTCTGCAAAAACCTCATCCAGTGCCTGGCTATCGCAGATATCGACATGATAAAAACGATAACGATCAGAATCTGCGACAGCAGAAAGTGAGTCAGGGTTGCCCGCGTAGGTCAAAACGTCGACATTGGCGACCTGCGCTGCAGTATCGCTAACAAGCTTGCGAACGACCGCAGAGCCTATAAAACCGGCTCCTCCAGTCACAAGAATTCTTTGATCAAAATCCACAGTCTCATCCAATTGTTAACCTATAACCTTGCGATAAAGGAGTGAGCTTTTATACCCAGCCTTGACTAATGGTCTCGTAGCCCCCGGAGGGCGTCAACCGCTAAAGGTCAATCACGAACGGAAGTCTTCTGGCGAAACCACCGAGCCTTCGAATCCAATAAAATTGCTGCTCACAACGGAATTTTGAACGTCCATTTTCTACAAAAAACCCAGTTGAACGTCGAACGCTTCAAGCGCTATAAAATTAGCCTACCCGAGCTGACCACAGGCGCTGCCTATTAATTCCGTATGTGATAAATTGGCCTAAAGGGCCGATTAAACAGACATCCAAAGCCAACGCGCGCCCAAAACACAGCGGATAACCGTGTGCAAGTATGCAGTCAAAATTTAAAACATATTCCGACATCAAAAAAAAACTAAGCGGCCTAACTTACAAAGGCGTTGATATATGCGGGCCAGCCTCTGCAATTCTGGCAAACATCATCTTCTCAAAAAAGTCAGATAGAAAAAAATACCGCGGCGCCATTAAGCTTCTGTGGAGAGAACCTAAGCACACCTATAAAAATGAACTTACGGGTCATATCCTAACGTGGAACAATCCCAGAATTGACCATAAAAAAAATGCCGAGCAAATAACTAAAAGAATTAGCAGCCCGAAAGCTAAATTCAGGCTAGTTCACATACCCGATATTCAAGCCGACTACAAAAACGGAACATCTCTAAAAATACTTTTCGAAGCACTCAAAATAACCCGTTCAACACAGGTTGAAAAAAAACACTTCCTATACGTTCTAGCGGCAGTGACATATACAATAAGACAATATGAAACTCTTATAAAGCATAAAATACCCGAACAAATAAAAACGCTTATTGCATACAACAGCTCAAATATTCCCGAGTGCTTTCTTACCACTTTATGCAGATCGTACAAAATACCAACATTTTCAATACAGCACGCACTATACCAAAGCTACAAAAACGAAGTGCCTTTAGACGTAATAAACTACGAAAATGTAACCGCAGAAACACTATTAGTATGGAGCACTTTTTGTAAAAATCAAATACTTGAATTTTACGACAGAGAAAATAGGACTCCAAACTTTAAGATGCCCATAGCTGGATATTTAAAAAAAATCAAGCCTTTAGCATACCCAAGCACCACGAACACAAATCATAGTCACATACTATGCCTTTTACCACGCGACGAAACCAGCTCATCAATTTCGCTATTAGAAATATTAAAAACCGCAGACACAAGCCAAAGATTTATAATTCGTCTTCACCCAATATCAGATAAAGAAAAAATAATTCCAGGCACACTACCTGGCAACTTCATAATAGACACAAGTGACAGCATCGACACGACACTTGAAAGCAACAAAATATCGCTAGCCGTTGGGTTCAACAGCACCAGCATCTTCGACGTTTTACTATACGACATACCATGTGCAATATACGATGCGCCGGACTGTACACTTAAGCCACCTGGAATCCCCACTTTCAAAACACTTCAAGAATTACGCATCATATTATCCGAAAAACATTCAGGCCTTGCGGCCGCCGACTACATTTTAGGTGCCACCATTTCCAAATATACGGAAATAGTGGCCCCCGAACTCGATTGGCAACAGGAGTAATTGACAATGCTATCCCCAAAAAAAACCACAACTGAAAAGACGCAAGCTATTTTTCTAGACTGCACCTTGCGTGATGGCGGATATTACAACGCCTGGGACTTTTCTCCAGATTTGGTTCATCACTACATAGAGGCTGTAACAGAGGCAGGTGTAGATGTTATAGAGTTGGGGCTACGCACCCGCAAGACTCATGGCTTTATGGGGGCACACGCATATACCACAGACGAGTATATTAAAAGCCTAGACCTCCCTAACTCTCTTAAGATTAGCGTCATGATAAACGCCAGCGAACTACTGACGGGACCGAAACTTACAGATACGCTCGCCTTGTTATTTCCAAATTCCGCAGACACATCACCAGTTTCTTTAGTGCGTATAGCTTGTCACTCATTCGAATTTGTTGGCGCGTTAGCTAGCGTAAAATGGTTAAAAGATCGAGGTTTCGACGTGGGTTTTAATCTCATGCAAATTGCGGATAGATCAGAGTCAGAGATAGTTTCTCTGGCGGAGACTGCTTCATTGCACCCAATAGATGTACTTTACGTAGCCGACAGCATGGGAAGCATGAACCCTCAACAAACAAAGCAAACAGTGCAATGGCTAGCTAAAGGTTGGTCAGGTCCTATAGGCGTTCACACCCATGACAATTTAGGGCTAGCTCTAGCCAATACGCTGGAGGCGATATCAGCTGGGGCGACGTGGGTGGACTCGACAGTAACCGGAATGGGGAGAGGGCCAGGCAACGCGAGAACCGAAGAACTGGCAATAGAGCTTTCCTCTTTGCGCCGCGCTAAAGCGAATCTAGTACCTCTGATGACTCTAATCAGAAAAACCTTTAAACCAATGCAGCAGCAGTATGGCTGGGGTAGCAATCCATACTATTACCTAACCGGAAAATACGGCATTCACCCGACTTATATCCAAGAGATGCTGGGGGACTCGCGCTACGATGAAGAAGATGTATTATCAGTAATAGAGTACCTAAAAGAAAAAGGCGGGAAAAAATTCAGACCTGAGACGCTTGCCTCGGCCAGAAACTTTTATGTTGGCAAAGCAGAAGGCTCTTGGAACCCCAAGCATGCGCTAGATGGACGGGATGTTTTACTGCTGGGCGCTGGACCAGGAGTAAGAAGCCACAGAAAAGCGGTCGAGAGCTATATTAAAAAAGCCAAACCCGTTGTCATCGCTTTAAATACTCAATCAGATATTCAGGCTGAGTTAATCGATTTTCGGATTGCATGTCACCCGGTTAGGTTGTTAGCAGACTGCAAGGCCTATGCGCAGCTCCCGCAGCCACTTATCGTTCCTGAGTCGATGCTACCCAGCGATGTTCGCAATGCACTTTCTGCCAAAAAAACTCTGGATTTTGGGGTTAATATTGAGTCTGATAAGTTTGAGTTCAAAGAAACATCGTGCACCACACCGAGCCCCTTAGTCCTGGCTTATGCTTTAGCGATGATTACCAGTGGCAGTGCAAAAAAAATACTCATGTCTGGTTTTGACGGGTATGGTAGTGATGATCCGCGTAGTAGAGAGATCAAAGATGTTTTAGCGCTTTATCAGTCTAGCTCAGACTCAAGAGAACTGGTATCTATAACGCCTACTCGATATGACATACCTATCCACTCAGTATATGCAATGTAAGGACTCTTATGAGAACAGTTGTACTAATTCCCGCTCGGTTCGCATCTTCCCGCTACCCAGGCAAACCGCTTGTTGAGTTATTGGGAAAACCTATGATTCTCTGGGTCGCCGAGCTGTCGGCTAAAGCCGTTGGTCGCAGCAACACTTATATCGCAACAGACAGCGAAGCGATTGCTAACGTTGTCGTTGATGCAGGATACCAGGCTATTATAACAGCGGAAGAAGCGCTTACCGGTACTGACCGACTTGCTGAAGCTGCAGAGAAAATCGCCGCGGAAATATTTATAAACGTGCAAGGAGATGAGCCACTCGTCTGCCCTACGGACATTATAAAGATACGTGATGCAAAACTGAAAAACATGGATTCGGTCGTCAACGGTTTTTGCTGGCTCTCGAAAGAAGAAGATGTTAACAATATCAACATTCCGAAAGTAATTACAAACCAAGAAAACAAACTCATTTATATGTCTAGAGCACCAATCCCAGGCTTCAAAGACACCCAAAATGCCCCGTCCCGCTATAAAAAACAGGTTTGCATCTATGGTTTTACGCGCGAGGAGCTAGCCGCGTTCAAGAGTTTCAATCAAAAAAGCAGCCTCGAACAATGCGAAGATATAGAAATTTTAAGGTTCTTCGAACTAGGAAAAAACATTCTTATGGTAGAAACCAAACCAGGCAGCTTAGCGGTTGACTGTCCAGAAGACGTAGCCAATGTCGAAGCCGCCTTAACCTTAGCCTCTTTATAAAACATGAAACAGTATAAGACATTTATTTTTGATTGCGACGGTGTAATATTAAACTCAAACACTGTCAAGAGCGAAGCTTTTTACCAGGCAGCTCTTCCATACGGCAAAACCGCAGCAGAGGAGCTAGTGCAATATCATAAAAAGTATGGTGGCGTCTCAAGATATAGAAAATTCAGTTATTTCATGGAGCACATCAAACCCCAAAACACAATAGGTCCTAACATAGACTCGCTACTAACTTGTTACGCCGATAAAGTGAAAGAAGGTCTCCGGTCCTGCCAAATAGCGCCCAAACTAAAAGAACTTAGAGAAAAATACAAACAAACGAAATGGCTTGTTGCCTCAGGTGGCGATCAGCAGGAACTAAGAGATATTTTTTCTCATCGCGAAATATCACAGCTATTCGATGGCGGGATATTTGGAAGCCCAGACACAAAAGAAGAAATACTAGAGCGCGAGAAAAGGAACGGTAACATCATCTTTCCCGCGCTTTTTTTGGGAGACAGCGCTTACGATCACACGGCGTCAACCGGAGCAGGTATGGAGTTCGTATTCGTGAGCGACTGGACAGAAGTCGAAAACTGGCGACACTGGTGCCAAATCAATAACATCGCAAACGCAGCAAACTTAGAACAATTCCTAGAAAAAGAAAAAGCACCTAACGTATAACCTCGTTAGGTGCCTTTTGGTTGCTTGCGCTGCTCTGCATACTCCAAAAAATCGGCTACATTATCGCTACACAACAGTTCCGTCACGCTGCGGATTTCATCAATAGACCAAGTCCACCACTGAGACTTCAACAAAGCCTTTCTTACCTCCTCCGAAAAGCGCCACTTTATAAACTTCGCAGGATTACCACCAACAACGGAATAAGGCTCAACATTTTTAGTCACTAAAGAGTTTGCCGCTACGACAGCACCATCTCCGACTGTCACCCCGGACAATATCGTACAACCGGAGCACAGCCACACATCATTTCCTACAATCACGTCACCATGACTTCCATTGTAGCTCTTGATATGAGCAGCTTCAGAAATAAAAGCCGGAAAAGGGAATGTTGTAACCCAGTCAGCCCGATGGTGCCCGCCTAAAAGTATCTTTACTTCTTCCGCTATCGAACAATAAGCACCTATCTTTAGAGTAGAACCTTCATTCCAATCCCTAACTTCTGGCAAGCCGTAGGTTCCTAAGCCGCACTCATACTGAGGATACCGTAATTTAAAGAGCGCACGCCCTTGCTCAAACTTTGGAAGCTTTTTTATGTTTCTTTTTTTTCTACGGCGTAGGCGACGATCTAACCATTTCAAAGCCGATCCTCCTCCATGATAAAATCTAACACACTCTATTTCTTGAATATTTTCTTCAAGCCTAAGTAATACAAAGGGATCTGCATGTAAAACTTTAACTTTTTACCAAAAAGATAAAGCCTCCCTTTCCCAGACCACTTTTCCTGAAAAACAAATTTTGACTTTCTAGTTATCATTAACTGATTAAAAATACTTTGCTGCTCTAACGTCTTACTATCCAAATGATCAACCACTGAGGATGAAACCAGCGCATGCTTTAGATTGTGCTTCTCTAGCGTGCGCGCATAGTCATCATCTGCGTACCAAAAGTAAAATCGCTCATCCAACATACCTGTGATATCGAGCATTGAGCGCCTGAAAACCAAACACCAGCCAGATATCTCTTTCAACACGCGATAGCCCGGGTGCACTCCGGAATGGAGCGCAAACCCATTTTTAGGATGATGGAGCGAGCAGGCAGGGCTTGCACTCACTAAATCAGGATCAGCCGAAAACGCCTCCATAAGCTGTGAAGCCCATCCGGCGTGGAAGGACAAATCGTTATTGCAAATAGCCACAAAGTTGCCACTACCACGCTTTATACCCTCGTTCATATAACGGTGGTAGTTGAAGGGGGGCGGAAGGTACAGCGTGCGCACACCCAACTGTGTGTATTCCGGCGACTGATGATTTGACTCCACCACCACCACATCAAAAATGATGCTGCCTGGCTTCTCTGAAGCCAGAAGCGTATCAAGACAGGTTTCGGTCATGGCCCGCAGCTCTGCCGTCTTTGCGAAGCTCAAAATAACTACATCAATGCGGGTCGGATGATCGACGGCCGCATCCACTAATGTTCCTTGCTGATTCATTGCAGTGTTTCCTCAAGTGCCGGCTTCGCTCTCTTTAACAGCAAGTGACGCAACCTCTTCAATAATTGCTTATCCCACTGCCGCAGCGGCACCTGACTGAGTAGCTTCCAGCCGTAGGATTTATCGTAGATAACCGCCATACGCAGCGCCTTGGTGATAAGTCTCGCTTTAGCAGATTCATACTGCGGATGCTCGGAGTAAGGCGCTATCACATCCAAGCCGTAACGGTACTCTGCTTTATAGTTCTTCGACAAACTGCCTTCATGCTTTCGATACAGCGTCACAGTATCCGGCAAAACATCCACATAAAAACCGGCCTTGGCGACTTTCAAAGTCATTTGGAAGTCTTGAATTTTGATTGCAGGATCATAGCGTCCTGCCTTATCAATGGCGTCTCGCCGGTAGACCGCGATATTACCGCCAACTACTAAAGCTGATGCCAGCGCTTGCGAAAAGTCATAGCGCCGCACAGACCGCTTTTTGTCCTTTTTGGGCAGTAATTTACCCTGCTCATCGATGCGCACTGCAACACCACCCAAACATCCGACTTCTGGATGCTCGCGCAGATACGTCAACTGCACTGAAAGGCGCTGTGGAGGCATGATGTCATCCGCGTCGAAAGTCGCTATAAAGTCTCCTCTAGCCTGCGCCAGCCCTGCATTCAGAGCGGCACTGACACCTGCATTTTCCTGCTGAATGAACTCCACGCGCTGCGCAAGGCCATCCCGGTTGGCGGCCAGAGCGCGCTCGATAACCCGAGCGCTGTCGTCGGTAGAGCCGTCATCCACCACGATTAATTCAAAATTCGGGTAGTCCTGCGACAGCACGCTGCGCAATGTTTCATCAACATACCCAGCATAGTTGTAACAAGGGACAATGACAGAGACTAACGGATATTCTTTTACGTCTTTGGCTATCATTCGCTGTATTCACTCCAGCCGGTCTCACAGACTTGCCATGCAGTTTTTTGCGCAAGCGTATCAGGTCCGCGCAATGACTCGGGCGGAACACCTTTCCATTGTTGATTCTTCCAAACCAGAAAATGCAGATAGGGTAGTTCGGTATTGCCTAGTTCACTGTTCGTCAATCGCCCGTTTTGCAGAAACCAGCGCTGGGGAACGACTCTGCGCCCATCAGGGAGAACACTGAATGTACTGTGGCTTTCGACAAACTCACTGCTCTGTGCCCACCGATTAAACCGTGCGGCGAAACGGCGCAAAGGCTCTGGCCAGTTTTTATGCCGCACGAAAATACGACTGAAGGCTCCCTCGTCCAACGCTTGATGTGCTTGATCAGAGAATCGCTCTTGCCACTGTGGTATTAGCATAAAAGCCTCGCGCATCGTCGGCGTATTGCGCAACAGGCAAAGGTGGCCGGAGATACGCCGGGCATGGGTCGCAAACAGATCTTTAGTAGCGAGGCGGTTCGCCGTGAAATACTTTCTAAGATTGCCATATACCACATCGATATCACCAAACGCCCAGAAATCATAACCATCCAGATGCTCAGCATGGATATAGCCGAAAGCCGGTTTAATATCGCAAAGCTTGTAGGAATCGGCCGGTGAGAAATCGATGCCAAGGCGCTCAGACACCAGAGCACAATAATCTGAGTAAGAAATTTCAATAAAGGTTACGTTGTCCGGTACGTTCTGCGGGAGGCCGCAGTCAGTAAAGAACAACCAGTCAATATCAGGATTACGCGCGCACCCTGCCAGGAAGAAATCCATCCAGAATGGCCAGCAGCCAAAGTAAGGAATGATAAAGCGGATACTTGGTGCGCCAGTCCTTTTGGTACTAACCATGTGGTGGAAACTCTATTTGTAGGTGGCCATCATGGGCAGCGCCCAGAACTGCTGCTGCGCAGACACATCAGAAAATAACACTACAAGACGCTCGTTGGTTAGCTGAGCCAAGCGGCCATTCTCGTCATCACTGGCGTTGTAGCACTGCAGTAGAACCTGTGAAAGCGCAGCCTCGTCACCTAGAGGAAAAAGATGGCCCGTACTGCCAACCACATCAGGGCCGCCGCCACAGTCACTGCAAATCAGCGCGTTACCTGCCGCCATCGCTTCCAGCAGCACCATGCCAAAGGGCTCATGATCAGAGGTTAGCGCAAACACGTCGAACGCCTTGAAGTAACGACGAGCATGGGGTACCTGGCCTTTAAATAGCACTCGATCAGCGATACCCAATGTCTCTGACAAGCTCTTAAGCTTTGCTTCCAACCGACCAGTACCCAAAATCACCAGTAGCGCCTCAGGAGGCAAGTCTGGTAGCGCTCGCGCGAAACCTTTGAGTAGCGTGGCCTGATCCTTGTCAGGATGCAGCCTCCCAACATTGCCGACAACCCAAGCATTTTCAGCCAAACTCAAGGCTGCGCGCGCCTCGCTGCGCTCGACTTGATCGCTGCAGACAGCAGCAACGTTGATCCGATTATGCAGCGTCTGAATACGCTCGGCAGGCCAGCCAGGTAGGCACCGGCGAATGTCATCGCGTACCGCATCAGAGACAGCGAGCAAGTGCAGACGTTCACGAAATGCGCGCGCGAAGAGTCGACGTCCAAGGCGTTGAAAGTCACCAAAGGCATGATGCACACCGATAATCATCAGGTCTGTTGCCAAGCACGCGATATAAGTGGGTTTAGAGCGATGGGCAATGCAGAAACTAAAGTCGTGACTAGAAGCGATCTGGCGAAGCTCGCGAATGGCTTTCAATTTCAAGCCGCGAATCTCTACAGAACCATACCCCATGAATATCACTTCAGCGCTGTGGCATTGATCTGCAACCTGCGGATCTGCCTTGCCAGTCAGAAAGACCGTGGTGACCTGATAGTCGGTTCCGTCGAATAGTGCAGCATATTGCCGAGCGCAATCGAGAAAAGGTCCGTCATACCCATGACAGACCTGCAGTACGTGTCGCTGCGTTCCTGCAACACTCACCTTTTAACAACCAGAATATCTTCCATGATCAAGAACTGCAGATCCGAACCGTAGAACATATCCAGGGCATCCTTCGGCGAGCACACCATAGGCTCCCCGCGACGATTAAGCGAGGTGTTGAGCACCACGCCGTTACCCGTCATGACCTCCAGCTCTTTCATCAGATCATAGTAGCGCGGGTTGTATTCGCGCTTGAGTACCTGCGCGCGTGCGGTGCCGTCCTCGTGCACAACCTCATGCACCCTACTCTTCCACTCATCGTTAACGTCAAAGGTGAAAGTCATGAAAGGTGACGGGTGATCCACCCCGAGCATCTTGTCAGCGACGGTATCGAGCATAGACGGGCAAAATGGGCGCCAGCGCTCACGGAACTTGATCTGCTCATTGATGCGGTCGGCAACGCCTTTAACGCTTGGGCAACCGATGATTGAGCGGCCACCCAGTGCACGCGGACCAAACTCCATACGCCCCTGGAACCAAGCGACGGGATTACCCTCCACCAGCACTTTGGCGATTTCCTGCGGAACGTCATCGATTTTTTCCCACTGCGGCGAGTTGGGATGCCGCGCGCAGGCAGCGATGATGTCTTCGTTGCTGTATGCAGGGCCGAGATAGACGTGCTCCATCTTTTCCACCGGCACGCCATTCTTCACCGAGATATAGGAAGCAGCACCAACCGCGGTGCCCGCATCACCAGAGGCAGGCTGCACAAACAGTTCCTTAACCTCGGGGCGAGCAATAATCCGCTGATTCAGTTTAACGTTTAGTGCGCAGCCGCCCGCAAACGCCAGGCGCCCGGTTTCACGCAGAATATCGCCGAGATAGTAGTCCATCATTTCCAGCGCCAGCTTCTCGAACAGAGCTTGCATGCTGGCGGCATAGTGAACGTAAGGATCATCGGCGATATCACCCTCACGCTTGGGCCCCAACCACTCGATCAACTTGGGCGAGAAGTAGTATCCCTTACCTTTGTCCTTGTAGCGACGAAAGCCAATCACGTTGGCGTAGTCGGTGTTGATGATCAGCTCACCATTTTCAAACTTGGCTAGGCGTGAAAAGTCGTATTTGCTGGCATCGCCATAGGGCGCCATGCCCATGACCTTGAACTCACCATCGAGCATTTCAAAACCAAGAAACTCGGTTAACGCACCGTAGAGACCGCCCAAGGAATCCGGATCATAAAACTCTTTGATCTTGTGGATCTTGCCGTTCTCCCCATAACCAAAAAAGGTAGTCGCGTACTCACCCTTGCCGTCGATGCCCATGATCGCGGTCTTCTCGGTAAAGCCCGAGCAGTGGTAGGCGCTGGAGGCGTGAGCCAGATGGTGCTCAACCGGCTCCAAACGTACTTTCTTGGCATCAAACCCCAGCTGCTCCAGGCACCACAGAATCTTGTTGCGATAACGTTTGAAGCGGCGGTTACCCGTCAGTAACGCATCCAGAGAGCGGTCCGGCGCGTACCAGTAACGCTTGGCGTAATGCCAGCGCGCCTTGCTGCCAAATAAACTGATGGGGGCAAACGGAATGGTGACAATATCAACATCAGCCGGCTTGATACCCGCCTGCTCCAGACAAAATTTTGCCGACTCGTAAGGCATGCGATTTTTCGCGTGCTTATCGCGAACAAAGCGCTCCTCCTCAACCGCTGCGATCAGTTTGCCGTCTATGTATAGCGCAGCGGAGGGGTCATGACTCAGCGCGCCGGAAAGTCCAAGGATCGTCAATGCCACAGGGTTGCCTCTTGAGTCAGTATGCGAAAGCGTTGATTTTACACTCTGCCGCACTCAAATGAAGCAGATCATGCCCCTCAATTTGCCTTGAGCTAAATAACCTTTCTGACTAAGCCGTTTTTATACTCGTGGTATTTCAGAAAATCTCTGCCCCCGGGCATCAGGAATCCATATTGGCAACTGAAGCAGCTGTGCTTGAAACCACAGGGCTCGCGATCACAAGGCACTCTGCCCAGCCAGGGCAGAAGTAGGCTTTCGAGGTGGTTAACTGATGAGCCTTTCAATAACAGCACGTCATTAGGGGTACCGTTTTCTCCAAGAAATTCTTGAATGTCGCTGACTCGATCAAACACTTTGACTTTGTCGCTTCCGTGCTTTGCGATAAGCCGGTCTACATCCCCCGGTGGTCGATGCAAAATCAGCTGATCAGCAACAGCCAAAGCCTGGACGGCTATACGCCGCAACTTGGGTCCAAACGCGCCAGGATAATCAGATATGTTACCTAACACTATGCGACGCGGACGACTGCGAGGAAATGCGTCCAAAGCTCCTATAGCAAGACCAAGAGTGCTATAAGGCGCCTTGACCGTGTCACAGATGACCGTGCGACCATCTATTAGCTGATATAAACCACACCGACCGGGCAACGACGTATAGCTTTCTGCTTTGGACTTCAGAACCTCAAGAGGGATACCGCATTGATTTGCGCAAGCTATCGCCGCCAGCGCACTTGGCAAAAAATGTAGACCAAACAAAGCCAGCTTGAAACTAACTAATTCTGACTTGTAACAACAATCAAAGCAGAGATTTCCTTCATCATCAAGGCGTACCCGCTGCGCCTGATAATCACTGCCCTGACTGCAGCCAAATGTAATTACTTTCGCCTGCGCCAATGGCGCCATACCAAGCACCGCAGGGTCATCAGAATTGATAAATACGCGGCCGCTCGCCGCCACTCTGCTAACTAGGGTGCTTTTTTCTTTAATTACGTTATCTATGCCCCTAAAGTTAGCGTAATGGTCATTGCTCACAGAGATGACAATACCCATTTCCGGCTGCACCAGAGCACATGAGCGATCCAACACCCCCGCCTCATGACCACTCATTTCCATGACCACAAATGCATCTTTACGCTCAACTTGGCACAGGCGCCTCGCGAGCACTCTTGGCGTATTCTCGATCAAGGAAGCGGCAACGATATAACGCTCACTGAGCAGGTGGTGCAGTAATGAACTGCAGGTCGACTTGCCCGCGCTACCAGTCACACCTATAAAGCGACTGTTGCCAAGGCGTCGACGAGCACGCGAACCAAGCCAGAAATCCAGCTCTTCGCGGGAGGGCTTTCGTCTCTGACAAAGCATAAACCCCAGCTTGCCAATCACGCGCTCTTTAATGAATTTCATTGGCATCAACTGCATTTTTGCTGAGTGACACCACGCGCTGTAGCGCGCTAGAGAACTGCTCGCGTATGCTGATTTTCATCTGCTCAATGTCTAGACTGGCGGGCGACCAGTCAATACTGCGTGAGCGCCAGCGATTCAAAAAGCGAGCAAATAAACCCCGCTCATAAATATAGTTGATGCCAACCAGATCCTTAATAAGACTAACGCGGTAGTCCTGCTGCTTTGCGTTGTCATATAGAAAAACAACAGGTATACCCATCGCGATGCAGGGTAAGGCGCAGTGTATTTTTGAGGTAATGACCAGGCGGGCACGGTCTCGATACTGCACCAGCAACTCTTCTGCGAGCGCAAGCTTAATAGCGGTATTATTGATAGGCAGCCTGACTTTAGCTTGATCGACAGTAACGGCCTGCTTCCTGAGGTCGGCAGGAATCGCTTGCCGAGCAGTAG